>VOFB01000200.1_pt1 | contig 70000 bp, 117 predicted proteins | sample 5384141 | NCBI WGS metagenome assembly VOFB01 (sample SAMN12384721, study PRJNA508395) | human gut metagenome | isolation source: healthy gut A | host: Homo sapiens
TACGGCTGCAACATGCAGTTCGGCGGTGATGATCAGTGGAGCAATATGCTGGCGGAACAGAGCTGATCCGCAGAAAGCTGGGTAAGGACGCTCATGCCATGACCATTACCCTGCTCTTAAATTCCGAGGGCAAGAAGATGGGCAAGACACAGTCAGGAGCCGTATGGTTAGATCCCAATAAAACCACACCCTATGAGTTTTACCAGTACTGGAGAAACGTGGCGGATGACGATGTGCTCAAATGTATCCGCATGCTGACCTTCCTCCCTCTGGAGGAGATTGACGCTATGGACAGCTGGGAGGGCAGCCAGTTAAATAAGGCTAAGGAGATTCTGGCGTATGAGCTGACAAAGCTGGTACACGGGGAGGAGGAAGCCAATAAAGCGGACGAGGCGGCCAAGGCAGTCTTTGCAGGCGGAGGAAAGAGCCGGAATATGCCCACCACAGTCTACAAAAAGAGGAACTGGACGCGGGAAAGGATCTGATCACCCTGCTTGTGGAGACGAAGCTGGTGGCCAGCCGTTCCGAGGGCAGACGTCTGATCCAGCAGGGCGGCGTGAGTGTAAATGACGAGAAGGTGACGGACTTTGCAAGAGTGTTTACCACCTCGGACTTTGATCAGGACAGGGCTCTTGTGATTAAAAAAGGGAAAAAGGGATATCATCAGATAACAGCCGAGTAACCTTATAATAAGGAGGTAGACTTATGGAGTTTTTTGTAGTATTATTTCAAACAGCAGTGAAAATGATTCTGCTGATGGCAGTGGCGGTTGGGGGCATCAGTCTGGGAAAGGTTCTTAGAAACCGAAAGGACGCGAAGAAAGCAGCTGTGGAAGAGGCAGAAAAATAAAAAGACACAGGAGGATTTATTGTGAAGAAGTACGGCGTTAATGAGCTGCGCAGGATGTTTTTGGAGTTCTTTGAGAGCAAAGGACATCTTGCTATGAAAAAGCTTTTCTCTTGTACCGCACAATGACAAGAGCTTACTTTTGATTAATTCAGGGATGGCTCCCTTTAAAGCCATATTTTACAGGGGCAGAGATTCCGCCGAGAAAGCGGGTTACCACCTGTCAGAAGTGTATCCGCACAGGTGATATAGAAAATGTGGGAAAAACAGCCAGACACGGTACCTTTTTTGAAATGCTCGGCAACTTCTCCTTTGGCGACTATTTTAAGCAAGAGGCTATCGCCTGGTCCTGGGAATTTCTGACCAAGGTGGTGGGACTGGATGAGGAAAGGCTTTTTACCCTTCCATCTATCTGGATGATGATGAGGCCTTTGAGATCTGGAACAAGGATATCGGGATTGCGCCGGAGCGGATCTTCCGCTTTGGAAAAGAGGACAACTTCTGGGAGCATCGGGGCAGGTCCCTGCGGCCCCTGTTCGGAGATATACTATGACCGCGGCGAGAAGTATGGCTGCGGCAAGCCGGACTGCACGGTGGGCTGTGACTGCGACCGCTATATGGAAGTGTGGAACAATGTATTCACCCAGTTTGAGAATGACGGAAAAGGGAATTACGAGGAGCTGACGCAGAAGAACATTGACACCGGAATGGGATTGGAGAGGCTGGCTGTTGTGGTTCAGGATGTGGAATCCATCTTTGATGTGGACACCATTGAGGCCCTTCGCAAAAGGTCTGTGAACTCTCACATACGGAGTACAAGTCAGATGAAAATAAGGATGTGTCTATCCGCCTGATCACAGATCATATCCGCTCTGCGACCTTTATGATCTCAGATGGAATCATGCCCACCAATGAGGGAAGAGGCTATGTGCTGCGCCGTCTGCTCCGCCGTGCCGCCCGCCACGGACGTCTGCTGGGAATAAGGACAATTTCCTCTCACAGCTTGGCGAGGCAGTGATTGAGGGATCAAAGGACGGATATCCGGAGCTGGAGGAGAAGAAGGACTTTATCTTCAAAGTGCTGGCTCAGGAGGAGGAGAAGTTCAATAAAACCATTGACCAGGGACTGAGCATTCTCGCTGGAATGCTGGAGGAGATGGAGCGTGAGGGCAGAAAGGTGCTGGATGGCCAAAGTGCGTTCACCCTGTATGACACCTACGGCTTCCCCTGGACCTCACAAAGGAGATTATAGAGGAAAAAGGCTGCAGTATTGATGAGGATGGCTTTCAGGCAGCCATGGAGAGCAGAGGACAAAGGCGCGCGATGCGCGCAAAACCACTAACTATATGGGTGCCGATGCTACGGTGTACGACAGTATCGATGCTTCTGTTACTACAGAGTTTGTGGGCTATGATCACCTGAGCTTTTCTTCCAGGGTGACGGTGCTCACTTCAGAGGAGGAAATCACAGAAGCCCTCTCGGATGGAGAAAAGGAACCATCTTTTGGAAAAGACTCCTTTCTATGCCACCATGGGCGGCCAGGAAGGCGATACAGGTATAATCCTCACTGCAGACGGAGAGTTTAAGGTGGAGGACACTATTAAGCTTCTGGGCGGCAAATATGGCCATGTGGGAAGAGTGACAAAGGGGATGCTAAAGACCGGGGATGAGGTAACCCTGGAAGTGGATGAAAAGAGCCGTGCAAATACATGTAAGAACCACAGCGCAACCCACCTTTGCAGAAAGCACTGAAGCTGGTGCTGGGCTCCCATGTGGAGCAGAAGGGCTCTCTGGTGACTCCGGGCAGGCTGCGTTTCGACTTTGCCCACTTTGCGGCAATGACACCGGAGGAGATACGGAAGGTGGAAAATCTGGTCAACCAGGAAATACAGGCTTCCCTTCCCGTGGTCACAAAGATCATGAATGTGGAGGAGGCCAAGAAGAGCGGTGCAATGGCTCTGTTTGGCGAGAAATACGAGAACGACGTTCGCGTGGTGTCCATGGGAGAGTTTTCAAAGGAGCTCTGCGGTGGTACACACGTGTCGAACACAGGCGTGATCACAATTTTTAAGATTGTGTCAGAGGCGGGCATTGCATCCGGCGTGCGGCGCATCGAGGCCCTTACCGGGGACGGCGTGCTTGCCTACTACAGTGGTCTTGAGCAGAAGCTTGCCGATGCCGCCGTGCTCTTAAAGACCACTCCGGGTGAGCTGGCCGGAAAGATAGCGCATCTACAGGCAGAACTCAAAGCGCTTCACAGCGAGAATGAGTCCCTAAAGAGCAAACTGGCTCAGGACGCGCTGGGCGATGTGATGGATCAGGTGACGGAAGTGAAGGGCGTGAAGCTTTTGGCAGTATCTGTGGAGGATGTGGATATGAATGGCCTTCGCGACTTGGGCGACCAGTTAAAGGAAAAACTGGGCGACGGTGTTGTGGTGCTGGCCAGCGCCAAGGATAGTAAGGTTAGCCTGGTTGCTATGGCCACTGACCAGGCCCAGAGGGCAGGTGCCCATGCCGGAAATCTGATTAAAGGAATGGCAGCGGTTGTAGGCGGAGGCGGAGGCGGACGCCCCGGAATGGCTCAGGCTGGAGGTAAAAATCCGGACAAAATTCCCGAAGCTTTGAAGGCTGTTTCACAAATTTTGGAAGATCAAGTCAAATAATACTTGACGTGTGGCGAAAAATATGCTATAATAATTAACAGTGCAATAAAAATACCCAGACAGTTGTATTATGCACAATTTACAACTGGAGGGAGGTTAGGTGTGAGACAATGTCAAATGTAATCGTAAAAGAAAACGAGACACTGGACAGCGCTTTACGTCGTTTCAAAAGAAACTGCGCAAAGGCTGGTATTCAGCAGGAGATTCGTAAAAGAGAACATTACGAAAAACCGAGCGTGAGACGTAAAAAGAAATCTGAAGCTGCTCGTAAGCGTAAGTATAACTAATATGTGCAGATGAAATCCCCGGCTATTGTCCGGGGATTTTCTATGTCAAAATCATCAGGCCATTTTTGGCGCCTTTGCCAAAGAGAGACAATGAGTGAAAGATATAGGTATTCTTTATTAAGAATACTTTAATAATCTTTTAATAATTTCAAAGTGGGTGGCATGTCTTAGAAAAGTGTGATACCATGACAATAGTCAATATGGGTGCTGATACTTTTAAACTTTTTCATGGACGGTGGAGACTGGCAGAAAGGAGTAAGACATGCCCTGGGAAATACCTGTATTTGGAACAGGAACAGACGTGTATCACATTGTACAGTGGTTTTTTATTTACAGTATTTTAGGTTGGTGTGTGGAGACGGCGTACATGTCGTTTTGTGAAAAGAAATTTGTAAACAGAGGATTCATTTTGGGCCAATCTGTCCGATCTATGGATTTGGTGCCCTGGGAGCCTACTTTTTTGTTGAAGCCGTTTGCAGGCAATTATGTAGTTCTCTATATACTGGGCAGTCTGATGGCAACCTTCTTTGAGTTTTTGGTGGCCAAGCTCATGATACATATTTTTGGAACTGTGTGGTGGGATTACAGAGAGAAGCCATACAACTACGAGGGAATTATCTGCCTGGAGAGCTCTATTGCGTGGGGATTTTATACGGTCATTCTCTTCGCATTTCTGCACAGGGGCGTGATGTTTCTGGCAGATTCCTACTCTTACCTGGCTGGCTGTATTGCGGGAGGAGTTCTGATGGTATACTATCTTGTGGATTTTACCGTGCATTTGTGCAAAGCCAAATCCCTTTAGCCTGCCTCGCCCGGTGAGGAGAATACCCGACAAAATGAAGGTGCTGAAGAACAGTATACGTGATTTTTACCACTGACAAAATATAATAGCATAAACCGTTCCAGTTTCTATTATACTTAATTAGATAATAGAACAGGAGCGGTATTTTTATGAAAAGATTTCTCGCGGTATTGCTGGCCTTTGTGCTGTTTGGCCTGAATATTCTGCCGGTCTGCGCTGAGGGGGAAGGCGTGGAGATCGAGTCCCCGTCAGCTATCTTGATGGAGGCATCTACAGGCACAGTGCTGTATGAAAAGGCAGCGGATGAGCAGAGGAGCCCTGCCAGTGTGACAAAGATTATGACTACTTTGTTGATTTTTGAGGCAGTGGAGAGCGGTAAGCTGAAGATGACGGACGAGGTGGTGACCAGCGCCCACGCCAAATCCATGGGAGGTTCCCAGGTATTTCTGGAGGAGGGGGAAACTCAGACCGCGGAGACGATGCTCAAATGCATTCTCATTGCCTCTGGAAATGATGCGGCGGTGGCCATGGCAGAGCATATTGCAGGCAGCGAGCAGGAGTTTGTCAACAAGATGAATGAGAAGGCAAAGGAGCTGGGGATGGAAAATACCCACTTTGTAGATTGCTGCGGTCTCACCGAGGATACCAATCATTATACAACTGCCAGGGATATTGCCCTGATGTCCAGGGAACTGGTCACCAGATTTCCCCAAGTGTTTGACTACACAACCATATGGATGGAAAATATCACCCATGTGACCAGGCAGGGGACAAAGGAATTCGGACTTACCAATACCAACAAACTGCTGCGCAGCTACGACGGCTGTGATGGACTGAAGACAGGCAGCACCAGCATTGCAAAATACTGTCTTTCAGCCACGGCCAATCGCAATGGGATTGACCTGATCAGCGTCATCATGACAGCACCTGATTCCAAGACCAGGTTTTCCAACGCAGCTACACTTTTGAACTATGGGTTTGGTAAATGTGCCCTGTACACAGACGAAAACAAGGATGCCCTGCCAAATATCCCTGGTGAAACGGGGCGTACAGGAACAGGCTCCTTGCCGTTATGAGGGGGAATTTTGCTACCTGGACACAGATGGGGCGGATTTGTCGGGAATAAGAAAAGAGATTAAGATGAGCGAGGAGATTGAGGCGCCCATAGCCAAGGGAGATCCGGTTGGAGCGGCGGAGTACTACTTAAATGACAAAAAGATCGGCAGTGTGAAGATACTTGCGGACGGAGAAGTGGAGAAAGCGGGATTCCTTGACTATCTAAAAAAAAGCCTTTCAGGAGTATCTGAAATAAATTCACAGACTTTTCATCTGGCCGGGAGTGTGATATACTACATCTCATGAAGAATTTTAAAACTACCTACTATCAAATACCACTGGATCATGAAATATACCGACCCTTTCAAAAAATCAGAATTGTTCTGCTCAGTGATCTGCACAACCAGGTTTACGGGCCGGACAATTCTGTGCTGCTGGCGGGAATACGCCAGCTAAAGCCTGACCTGATCCTGGCTGCGGGGGATATACTCAACTGCGAGCCTAAGCGTCGGGAGGACGCGGCCCTGTCCGTGATGACGAAGCTGGCAAAAGTTTACCCGGTTTACTATGGAAATGGGAATCATGAGTACCGGATGAAACTGGACACACAGACCTTCGGACTTCGGTATGCGGGATATGCAAAGCATCTGAGGGCAGCAGGGGTTTACCTACTGGAGAATGAGTGGGCGGATATCAGTTTAAAAGGGATGCGGTTTCGCATCTACGGCTTGAGCTGCCCTGGAGGTTTTACCAAAGAACGTGCAGAGAAAGGCTGACGGCGGCACAGATGGAACAGCTTTTGGGCAAAAAAGAAGGGGGAACGCTACGGTTTGCTGATTGCGCACAATCCCGTGCATTTTCCTGCTTATGCTGCTTGGGGTGCAGATTTGACGGTGTCCGGCCATCTGCATGGCGGGTTTGTGCGCCTACCGCTTTTGGGAGGAGTGGTCAGCCCTCAGTTTCTGGCTTTTTTCCAAAATACGCCAGGGGCGTCTTTGAGGAAAAGGGTAAGTTTATGGCAGTCAGCACAGGGATCGGGACACACCCATGCTTCCGCGGCTCGGAAATCCCACGGAGGTCGTGGTGCTGGACCTGTTCTGAGGGTTGGTTTCTGTTCACTCAGGTCTGCGCATTTACTGCTCAGACCGTGAGAAAATGATTCAGAGGTGCATAAATCCCATCGCCGAAGGCGATTTTGCATGGATTTATGCATGTTACTGCGAACGTGTGAACAGTAACGAGGGTTGCAAACCGTTCTGAAACTTAGTACAATAAAAAAAAGACCGCGGAACGTAACTATTCAACAGGTCAGCGCATGCACTGCGCTGACCGTAAGAAGATGAGGTAAATTTCATGGGGATACCCGTTAAGCTGCAGGTATTTGAGGGACCTCTGGACCTTCTTCTGCACTTGATTGATAAAAACAAAGTAAATATCTACGATATTCCCATCGTGGAGATAACGAAACAGTATATGGAATATATTCAGGAGATAAAGCAGCAGGATTTGAATGTCATGAGTGAGTTTCTGGTCATGGCAGCCACACTTTTGGACATCAAGTCCAGGATGCTTCTGCCCAAGGAGGTCAACGAGGAAGGCGAGGAGGAGGACCCCAGGCAAGAGCTGGTAGAAAAGCTGCTGGAGTACAAACTATACAAATACATGTCCTATGAACTGAGGGACAGGCAGCAGGATGCCTCTCATTCCATGTACAAACCTCCCACCATTCCGGATGAGGTGCTGGCCTACCGGCCAGAGATCAATGTGGAAGAGCTTCTTGGCGGGGTCACACTCACAAGGATGCATAAGATTTTTAAAGATATCCTGAGACGGCAGAAGGATAGAATTGACCCCATCCGAAGCAGCTTTGGAACCCTGGAAAAGGAAGAGGTGGATATGGATGCCACCTGGGAGACCGTGGAGCAGTATATCACAGACCGTGGACGATGCAGATTTCGGGATCTGCTGGAGACCGGAAAAAGCAAGATGCAGGTGATAATCACCTTTTTGGTTATTCTTGAGCTGATGAAGGTGGGGAAGATCCAAATCCGGCAGGAGGGGGACCTTTGAGGAGATCTATATCTCCTATATACCACAGAAAGAGGACGAGAGTGTTGGAACTGAAAAGACGGAAGCGATCATTGAGGCCATCCTGTTTGCAATGGGAGACTCAGTGGAGCTGGAGAAGATTGCCAGGACAATAGAGCATGATTTGGAGACAACCAGGAAAATAATACATAATATGATGGACAAGTATCAGGCAGAGGACCGGGGAATCCGAATCATTGAGCTGGAGAATTCTTTTCCAGCTTTGTACAAAAAATGAGATGTACGAATATCTGATCCGTATTGCGAAACAGCCCCGCAAGGCTGCGCTGACGGATGTGGCCCTGGAGACATTGTCCATCATTGCTTACAAGCAGCCGATTACGAAGGTTGAGATTGAGAAAATCCGGGGAGTAAAGTGTGATCATGCAGTAAACAAGTTGGTGGAATACAATCTGGTGACAGAGCTTGGGCGTCTGGATGCTCGGGAAGACCGATTTTATTTGGAACTACAGAAGAGTTCCTGAGAAACTTTGGAGTACAGTCTTTAGAGGATCTGCCCTGTGCGAGTACTGTGCAGATCGAAGACTTCAAGGCAGAGGCAGAAGAAGAGATACAGTTAAAGCTGGATGTCTGAATGGACGGCGGATGAATGAGTATTCCACCGGGACAGACAGAGGCATAGATTACGCAAGATTGGAGCTGGTAAGATGCCCACAACGTACACACATGATCTATTTGGAAAGGCAGTTTATCAGAGACTTCCGGAAGAGATGAAGGAGATCATCATGCATTGCCGGATGGCTTATCTGATTGGGCTTCACGGCCCGGACATCCTGTTCTATTACAGGCCCTTTCTTAAAAACGAAATCAATCAAACCGGGCATAAAATGCACGATGAAATTGCAGCAGATTTCTTTCTGAGCTGCAAGGAAAAGTATCGGGAGACGGGGGACCAAACCCTGCTGGTATATATTCTTGGATTTATCTGCCATTATATGCTGGACAGTACCTGCCATCCATATATCTACCGGTACATGGAAAAGACGGGAGCGAAGCATGATGAGATCGAGACAGAACTGGACAGGGCTCTGATGGAAAAATACGGTCACAACCCCTTTTCCTTTCACCCGGCCAGCGGGCTGCACCCGGAGAAGGATGCAGTGCGTGCCGCTGCGGCTGCGCTGGAAGGGATCAGTGAGAAAAAGCTGCGCAAATGCCTGCGGGGCATGAGGTTCTACACAGGGGTGACTGTGTGCAGAAATCCACTGAAAAGAAAGCTGCTTCTGCGCCTGCTGCGCATCTTCAAGGTCTATGATGAGACTCAGGGGAGAATTCTGCGCAAAAAGCCTGTGTCCAGGTGCCAGGAGAGCACCGGGAGCTGGTGAGCATGGTAAAGTGTGCGGTGCCGGAAACCGTGACAGTGCTGGAGGAGTTCTATAATACTCTGGGTGAGGAGGGACACATCAATTATCGCTTCCAGAGAAACTACAAATAGCAGGGAATGAAGAGGATTGTGTGAATAACTTTGTCCCCAGGAGCATATACTTACCATAATCTATAAAAATGGGAAGTACGGGATATTGAAGAAAAAATTGCCGGAGTAATGATAGTATGTATAATGCTTTTATGTTTTCCCATGAAGGCTTCTGCCGAACCTGGGAACCTGTACGCCCAGTCAGCGGTTCTGATAGATGCTGACTCAGGGCGTGTTTTATTTGGCAAGGATTGCGAAAAACAGCTGCCCATGGCCAGTACTACAAAGATCATGACCTGTATTCTGATTTTGGAGAATACCGGGCCTGGCGAGGAGGCACAAGTGTCCGCAGAGGCGGCATCCCAGCCCAAGGTACACCTGGGCGTACGCCAGGGGGAAACCTACTATGTGGAGGACCTGCTGTACTCTTTGATGCTGGAGAGCCACAATGACGCGGCAGTGGTGCTGGCAGAACACGTGGGGGCAGCGTATCCGGATTTGCCCGGATGATGAATGAAAAGGCCCGGGAACTGGGCTGCGAACATACCCACTTTGTCACCCCAAACGGTCTGGATTCCCAGGACGAGGGAGGCGTCCACTCTACCACAGCAAAGGATCTGGCCTTGATTATGCGATACTGTATCACCCAGTCTCCGAAACGTGAGGAGTTTTTAAAGATAACCCAGACCATATCCTATGCCTTCTCCAATGTGGAGAAGAACAGAGGCTTCTCCTGCGTCAACCACAATGCCTTTTTTGGGTATGATGGACGGCGCACTCACGGGAAAGACGGGATTTACTGCAAACGCTGGATACTGCTATGTGGGAGCGCTGCAGAGAGATGGTAAAACCTTTATCGTAGCTCTTCTGGCCTGCGGGTGGCCCAACAACAAAAGCTATAAGTGGAGCGATACGAAAAACTGATGGAGTATGGGCTGGAAAACTATGCGTACCAAAATGTGTGGGAGGATGTGGCACTTCGGAAGATTCCGGTGGCAGATGGGATACCGGAAAGCGGAAGCTTAGAGGACCTGGCCTACACTGAGACAAAGATTCAGGAGCCGGAGGAGATTTCTGTCCTGTTAAAAAAGATGAAAAGTGACTGTTCAGGTATCCCAGGAGGAGTCCCTGAGGGCCCCTGGTTGAAGAAGGCCAGGTAGTGGGGAGCGTCAAATATTTTCTGGGGAGCAACTCATCCGGGAGTATCCGTCACTGCGTGCAGCCGTGTGGATGAGATCAGCTTCAGCTGGTGCGCCAGAAAGGTGATGGAACGGTTTTTGGGAGAAAATTAAGGTGTATGCCGGATTTCTGAAATGATGACATTTTTCGGAAACCGGCATCTTTTCTTTGGGAAAAAATGATTGATTCAAAGAAAGGTTAGTTAGACCTATCTGACATAAGGTTTACAATAATGAAAAAACGTGACAAAATACTTGATATTTTCACCAAAACAAGATACAATTAAAATCGGCAGAAAATTGGTTTTACTTTTATTAAATATAAAAAAATGGAGGGCTGAATAATGAGTAATACAGCACAAAGCTTAGCAAGTACAAGAATTACTTCTTTACTTGATGAGAACAGTTTTGTTGAAATCGGCGCATATGTAACTGCTAGAAATACAGATTTCAACATGCAGCAAAAAAAGAAACCCCTGCAGATGGAGTCGTAACCGGATATGGTGTGATTGACGGCAATCTGGTGTACGTTTACAGCCAGGACGCATCTGTACTGGGAGGCTCTATCGGTGAAATGCATGCCAGGAAAATTGCCGCAGTCTATGATATGGCTATGAAGATGGGGGCACCAGTGATCGGATTGGTTGACTGTGCGGGACTGAGGCTTCAGGAGGCGACAGATGCGCTGAATGCTTTTGGTGAACTTTACCTGAAACAGACCATGGCATCCGGAGTGGTGCCGCAGATAACCGCCGTTTTCGGTACCTGCGGAGGCGGACTTGCACTGGTACCGGCACTGACGGATTTTACTTTTATGGAAAGTAAAAAAGCAAAATTATTTGTGAACTCTCCAAACGCGCTGGATGGAAATGAAATTTCCAAATGCGATACATCTTCTGCAAAATTCCAGAGCGAGGAAGTGGGGCTGGTGGACTTTACCGGAACCGAGGAAGAGATTTTTGCCGGAATCAGAGAATTGATCTGCATGCTTCCGGCCAACAATGAGGACGACATGTCTTATGAAGAATGCACAGATGATTTAAACCGTGTATGTACAGACTTGGCGAATACTGTGGGAGATACCTCCATTCTTCTTTCTAATATTTCTGATGACGCCATTTTTGTAGAGACTAAGGCCGGATATGCAAAAAGAAAATGGTAACCGGATTTATCAAATTAAACGGGACGACCGTAGGTGTTGTGGCAAACCGCACTGAGGTCTATGACGCTGAGGGGAAGAAAGCGGAAGAGTTTGACGCAGTGCTCACCACAAAGGGCAGTCGAAAAGCTGCAAAATTCGTTAAGTTCTGTGATGCCTTTGAGATTCCGGTTCTGACCTTGACTAATGTGAAGGGATTTAAGGCGGACATGCACTCTGAGAGAGGAATTGCTGCCGCTGTGGCGGAGATGACCTATGCATTTGCAAATGCAACTGTGCCTAAGGTAAATGTGATTATCGGCATGGCATTCGGCAGCGCCTATACAGCCATGAACAGCAAGGCCATTGGCGCGGATATGACTTTCGCGTGGCCCACAGCACAGATTGGTATGATGGATGCAAAGCTGGCGGCTAAGATCATGTACGCGGATGCGGACGCAGCCACGATCAATGAGAAAGCGGGCGAGTATGCAAAGCTTCAGTCCAGTGCTCTGGCTGCAGCGAAGAGAGGCTATGTAGATACCATCATTGAGGCGGAAGATACCAGGAAATATGTTATCGGTGCTTTTGAAATGTTATTCACAAAAAAGAGAAGGTCGTCCATCCAAGAAACACGGAACGGTATAAGCGGGGTGAATAATATGAGGCAGAGATTAAAAAGGATTATTATGGGCAATGTGCCTGATGTTCGGTATGGGTATTCTTGTTTTTGGCAGTAAATCAGAAGCAGCGGACAGTGCTTCGGTACTGAATGAGCAGAGTATAGCCGAGTACAAAAGCAGCGCTACCCAGACCATACAGATTGTGACTGCGTTTACGGATGAGGATATTGACTCGTACCTGTCACAGAGCAACAGTGCTTTTGTCATCAACACTGTGGAGTCATGGAAAAGCGCCAGGGAAGAGTTGGGAACCTTCGTGGAAATTACCAGCCAGGAAGTGGAGGCAGATGATACCCAGGTGACTGTCACTTCGATCGTTAAGTTTGAGAAGGGAACGGCAACGGTTCCATATATTATTGATGTGATGGAAGGACCTCTGAGCATGAGCTTTGATGTGAACTATACATTGGGGCAGAAGATGGAAAAGGCGGGCTGAACACAGTCATGGGCATCGGCATTGTATTTCTTATGCTGATTTTCCTCAGCTTTATCATTTCCCTGTTCCGGTTTGTTCCTAAGCTGGAGAAAGGTTTTTCAAAGAAAAAGGAAGCGCCTGTTCCTGCGCCAGTACCCGTTCCGGTGAGGACCGAGCCGGTTGTACAGGAGGAACTTGTGGATGATGGTGAACTGGTGGCAGTCATTGCAGCGGCAATCGCGGCATCAGAGAATACATCTACAGACAGTTTCAGAGTTCGTTCAATCAAAAAGCAAATGCAAGAAGATGGAAAAATGTATAGGTATAGGAGGATTTAGATCATGAAAAATTATACAATCACGGTAAATGGAACCGTATATGACGTAACTGTAGAAGAAGGAATCGGCACAGGAGCACCGGCAGCACCGGCTCCCCAAGGCAGCACCCAAAGCAGCTCCCAAGGCACCGGCAGCACCGGCTCCCAAGGCGGCAGGCGCAGGGGCTGTAAAAAAGTGACAGCATCCGTTCCGGGCAAAGTGTTTAAGGTAGAGGCAAATGCAGGACAGGCTGTGAAGGCCGGAGATACCATTATTGTGCTGGAAGCAATGAAGATGGAGATTCCGGTTGTGGCTCCTCAGGACGGAACCGTTGCAAGCGTTGACGTAGCAGTGGGTGATGCAGTTGAATCTGGTGACACTTTAGCAACCATGAACTAAAATTGGAGGTAGAAACATGTCATACGTTATAGAAACGTTGTCAAACCTACTTCATCAAACGGCGTTTTTCAATCTGACCTGGGGCAACTACCTGATGATTTTAGTTGCGTGCGTGTTCTTATACCTTGCAATTAAGCATGGATTTGAGCCCCTTCTGCTGGTGCCCATCGCATTCGGTATGCTTCTGGTTTACATTTATCCTGATATTATGGCGCACCCGGAAGATATGTCAAATGGTGTAGGTGGACTTTTACATTATTTTTATTTGCTGGATGAGTGGAGTATCCTGCCGTCCCTGATATTCCTGGGGGTGGGAGCCATGACGGACTTTGGACCTCTGATTGCGAATCCCAGAAGTTTCCTGCTGGGAGCAGCAGCACAGCTGGGAATCTATATGGCTTACTTCCTGGCAATCCTTATGGGCTTCAATGGGAAGGCAGCTGCAGCGATCTCCATCATCGGAGGTGCAGATGGTCCTACCTCTATCTTCCTGGCAGATAAGCTGGGACAGAGTGCGCTGATGGGTCCTATTGCAGTAGCAGCATATTCCTATATGTCCCTGGTGCCGATTATACAGCCGCCTATTATGAAGCTGCTTAACCACGGAAAAAGAAAGAAAGATCAAGATGGAGCAGCTGCGTCCGGTTTCCAAACTGGAAAAAATCCTGTTCCCTATCATTGTTACAATCGTAGTATGTCTGATTCTTCCTACCACAGCGCCCCTTGTAGGTATGCTGATGTTAGGTAACCTGTTCAGAGAGTGCGGCGTGGTGAAGCAGCTGACAGAGACCGCTTCCAATGCCCTGATGTACATCGTTGTTATTCTGCTGGGTACCTCAGTAGGCGCATCTACCAGTGCAGAGGCATTTCTGAATATGGATACACTGAAAATCGTGGCTCTGGGTCTGATTGCATTCGCGTTCGGTACGGCCGGAGGCGTGCTGTTCGGAAAGCTTATGTGCAAGATTACCAAGGGCAAGATCAATCCTCTGATTGGTTCTGCAGGTGTATCTGCTGTGCCGATGGCAGCGCGTGTATCCCAGAAAGTGGGAGCGGAGGCAGATCCTACCAACTTCCTTTTGATGCATGCCATGGGCCCCAACGTGGCCGGTGTTATCGGTACGGCTGTGGCAGCAGGTACCTTCATGGCCATCTTTGGAGTGTAGAACGGCAGAGCAGCAATGAGTGCGTTTTGGCCCCGCACTGCGGGGCTGTATTATAAATTCGTAAAAACCAAGGAGGTTTAGCAATGGCAGGAACAAAAAAGAAACCGATTCAAATTACTGAGACCATTCTGCGTGATGCCCATCAGTCCCTGATTGCTACCCGTATGACCACAGAGCAGATGCTGCCCATTGTGGATAAGATGGATAAAGTGGGATATCACGCAGTAGAGTGCTGGGGGCGGAGCTACTTTTGACGCTTCTTTACGTTTCCTGCATGAAGATCCATGGGAGAGACTTCGCAAACTGCGTGACGGATTTAAAAATACAAAACTGCAGATGTTGTTCCGCGGACAGAACATTCTGGGATATCGTCCTTACGCAGATGATGTGGTAGAGTATTTTGTACAGAAATCAGCAGCAAACGGCATCGATATCATCCGTATTTTTGACTGTATGAATGATATGCGCAATCTGAAAACTGCCGTAAAAGCGGCAAACAAAGAGAAAGGCCATGCACAGGTGGCGCTTTCCTATACCCTGGGCGATGCCTATACCATGGAATACTGGATTGACATTGTAAAGAAGATTGAGGATATGGGTGCAAATTCTGTGTGCTTTAAGGATATGGCCGGCCTTCTGCTGCCCTACAAGGCTACTGAGCTGATTACAGAAATCAGAAAGGCAGTGAAGATCCCTGTACAGCTGCACACACACTATACTTCAGGTGTGGCTTCCATGACCTACTTAAAGGCAGTGGAAGCAGGTGTTGACGTGATTGATACAGCTATGTCTCCCTTTGCACTGGGTACTTCCCAGCCCGCAACAGAAGTTATGGTTGAGACCTTCAAGGGAACTCTGTATGACACTGGATTTGACCAGAATCTGCTGGCAGAGATAGCAGACTACTTCAGACCTATCCGTGATGAGGCTCTGGAGAGCGGGCTGCTCAACCCCAAGAATTTGGGCGTTAACATCAAGACCTTTATGTACCAGGTACCGGGCGGTATGCTTTCCAACCTGACTTCCCAGCTGAAGGAACAGCACGCTGAGGACAAGTACTACGAGGTGCTGGAGGAAGTGCCGAGAGTGAGAAAAGACCTGGGCGAGTGCCCGCTGGTTACGCCTTCATCACAGATAGTTGGTACACAGGCTGTGTTCAATGTAATCATGGGCGACCGTTACAAGATGGTGACCAAAGAGACAAAAGCAGTTCTCTCAGGAGAGTACGGCGCTACCATCAAGCCTTTCAACAAAGAAGTACAGAAGAAATGCATTGGTGATAAAAAGCCGATTACCTGCCGTCCGGCAGATCTCTTTTGAAGCCGGAATTGGATAAGATTGAGAAAGAAATGGCACAGTACAAGGAGCAGGATGAGGATGTTCTCACATATGCACTGTTCCCGCAGGTAGCCACGGAATTTTTCAAATACAGAGAGGCTCAGAAGACAAAGGTTGACCCAAAAGCAGCTGACACCAAGAACGGTGCTTATCCCGTATAATAAGAGCTTAATCAGGGCATCAGACAGCTTACATTGCTGTTTGGTGCCTTTTTTGTTTTTGCATTTTTCGTTCGTGTGTGTTATACTTTTTGCATTACGCGGAAAAGGACTTAACATGAACAAACCTGGCAGGCAGAGAGGAAAAGGGCAGAAAATGAGTAATGTGTTGATTATTGGCGGCGGTGCCGCAGGTATGATGGCATCAGTGGCGGCTGCGGGCAGGGGCCATCAGGTGCATGTCTTTGAGAAAAAATGAAAAGCTGGGAAAAAAGCTGTATATTACCGGAAAAGGCCGGTGTAACGTGACGAATGCCTGTGACACAGAGGAGCTGTTTGAACACATATGCACGAATGCTAAGTTTCTTTACAGTGCAATTTATGGGTTTACCAACCAGGATGCTATACAATTTTTTGAGGAGTGCGGTCTGAGAACCAAGGTGGAGCGGAAACCGGGTATTCCCGGCTTCTGACCACTCATCGGATGTCATTGCCGTCCTGCAGAAAAAAATGCGTGAATTGGGCGTCTCCGTGCATCTGAATACCCCTGTGTTGGGAATTGGGACGGAGCAGGATAAGGTGACGGGGATACGTGTGCGCACAGGGCGGGGGGAGAGGAGAAAGCTTTATAGAGGGAGATGCGGTGATCGTGACAACAGGAGGGCTTTCTTATCAGAGCACGGGATCTACAGGAGACGGATACCGTTTTGCCGAAAGCCTGGGGCATCATGTGACCCCACTTTCCCCTCACTGGTTCCACTGACGACAGGGGAGGACTGGGTGAGCGACCTCCAGGGACTGTCTCTCCGGAACGTGCGGGTAGGGATCTATGATGGGAAGAAGTGTCTGTTCGAGGAGCTCGGGGGAGATGATGTTCACCCATTTTGGGGTCACAGGCCCGTTGATTCTGACGGCCAGCAGCCGTATACAAAGGCAGATGGAGAAAGGGAAAAAGTTAATCCTGCAGATTGATTTAAAACCCGCTTTGACTGCGGAACAGTTGGATAAACGCCTGTTGCGGGAGTTTGACGAGGCCAAAAACAAGCAGTTTAAAAATTCAGTGGGCAGTCTCTTCCCTGCAAAACTAATTCCGGTTATGGTCGAAAGATCAGGAATACTGCCGGAAAAAAAGGTAAATGAAATATCCAGGGAAGAAAGACAAAATTTTGTGCGCTTTATAAAGAATTTTAAGTTGACCATAACAGGGTACAGAGATTATAATGAGGCTATTATAACAAAAGGCGGTATCCAGGTGCGGGAGGTAAATCCCTCTACTATGGAGTCCAAGCTGGTTTCCGGTCTTTACTTTGCCGGGGAAGTGCTGGATTTGGACGCTGAGACAGGAGGCTTTAATCTTCAGATTGCCTGGTCCACTGCCTATGCTGCGGGAATCAGTATTTCCTGAGCAGAAAATTAGAAACCGGAGGTTTATGAATGAGTTTTAACATTGCGATTGATGGCCCTGCAGGTGCGGGGAAGAGTACGATTGCAAAACTGGTGGCAAAACAGCTGGGATTTGTCTATGTAGATACAGGTGCCTTGTACCGTGCCATAGCTCTGTATCTACTAAAGCATAGGATCACTGCCGACGATGAGGAGGGTATCCGGGATGCCTGCAGACAGATCAGGATTGCCATTGCGTATGAAAACGGAGAACAGCAGGTGCTGCTCAATGGAGAGAATGTCACCGGGCAGCTCCGTTCAGAGGATGTGGGGAATATGGCTTCCGCCTCATCGGGAAACCCAGATGTGAGGGAGGCGCTTCTGCAGCTTCAGCGTGAAATGGCCGTTTCATCGGATGTTGTGATGGATGGAAGGGACATTGGCACCAATGTCCTGCCACAAGCCCAGCTCAAGATCTATCTCACAGCCAGCACGGCAACCAGAGCACAGAGACGTTTTTGTGAGCTCCAGCAAAAGGCATTCCCGGCAGCCTGGCTGAAATTGAGAGGGATATTGCCACAAGAGACCATCAGGATATGACCAGAAAAATTGCGCCCCTGAAACGGGCACAGGATGCGGTTTTGGTGGACTCCTCTGAGATGACCATTGACGAGGTGGCAGAGTGCATTATATCCCATTACAGGGAAGTGAAGCTGGAATGAAGATAAAAGTGGCAAAGACAGCAGGCTTTTGTTTCGGGGTGAAGCGTGCTGTGGAAAAAGTGTATGAGCAGGCGAAAAACATGGACAGCCCTGTCTATACCTATGGACCCATTATTCACAATGAAGAGGTGGTAAGGGACTTGGCAGACAGAGGTGTGAAGGTGTTGCAGAGCCGGGAAGAGTTGGAAGCCCTGCAGGAGGGGATTGTAATCATACGTTCCCATGGCGTTCCAGAGAGTATCTATGAGGCGATCAGGAAGCAGGGGTTGGCTTTGGTGGATGCCACTTGTCCCTTTGTAAAAAAGATTCACAGGATCGTTGAAAAAGAGAGTGCTGCCGGGGCTGAGATTGTGATTATAGGCAATGACAGGCATCCAGAGGTAGAAGGTATCAAGGGATGGTGTCAATCCAGAGTTACGGTAATCGGAACGGAGGAGGAAGCCGCACGATTTGTGCAAGATAGCGCCGAAAAAGTTTTTGTATCGTGTCGCAGACGACATTTAACTACAACAAATTTAAAGATTTAGTTGAAATTATTTCAAAAACGAGGTATGATATAGTTGTTTTAAATACGATTTGCAATGCTACGGCAGAGCGTCAAACCGAAGCCAGGGCTATTGCAGGGGAAGCGGATGCCATGATTGTCATAGGAGGCAAGCATAGTTCCAATACTCAGAAGCTATTTGAAATATGTAAACAGGAATGTGAAAATACTTACTATATACAGACACTAGATGATTTGGATGTGCAACGGTTACAATCCGTTAGTTGCGTAGGTATTACCGCAGGGGCATCGACCCCAAATAATATAATTGAGGAGGTTCTGAAAGAATGTCAGAAATGAGCTTTGAACAAATGCTGGACGAGTCGTTCAAAACAATTCACAATGGAGAGGTTGTCGAAGGTACAGTAATCGACGTGAAACCGGATGAGATTATCCTGAATATAGGCTATAAGGCTGACGGAATCATCACGAAAAATGAGTACTCCAACGACAACAGCATCGATCTCCGTGACGTAGTACACGTAGGCGATACCATGGAAGCAAAGGTTTTGAAGGTAAATGATGGAGAGGGTCAGGTACTGCTGACCTACAAGAGACTGGCAGCTGAGAAGGGCAACAAGAGATTAGAGGAAGCGTTTGAGACACAGGAAGTACTGAAGGCACCGGTAGCACAGGTGCTGGACGGCGGACTTAGTGTGATTGTGGAAGAGGCAAGGGTATTCATTCCCGCAAGCCTTGTTTCCGATACTTATGAGAAAAACCTTGCAAAATATGCAGGTCAGGAAATTGAGTTTGTTATCAGCGAGTTCAACCCCAGAAGAAGAAGAATCATAGGTGACCGCAAGCAGCTTTTAGTTGCGAAGAAGGCACAGATGCAGAAAGAGCTATTTGAGAGAATCAATGTGGGCGATGTGGTAGAAGGTGTCATCAAGAATGTGACAGACTTCGGTGCGTTCGTTGACTTGGGCGGCGCTGACGGTCTGCTTCATATCTCGGAGATGTCCTGGGGACGTGTTGAGAACCCCAAAAGGCATTTAAGGTAGGCGAGCAGCTTTCTGTTCTCATCAAAGATATCAGCGGCGACAAGATTGCCCTGAGCCTGAAGTTTGCAGACCAGAATCCGTGGCTAACCGCGGCTGAGAAGTATGCAGTGGGCAATGTAGTGGAAGGCAGAGTAGCTAGAATGACCGATTTCGGTGCCTTTGTAGAGCTGGAGCCGGGCGTGGATGCCCTTTTACACGTATCACAGATCTCACACGAGCATGTGGAGAAACCCTCCGATGTTCTGAATGTGGGACAGATTATCACCGCTAAGGTGGTTGATTTCAATGAGACGGATAAGAAGATCAGCCTCAGCATCAAGTCTTTGGAGAACTCTGCTCCTCAGGAAGAGATTTTTGAAGAAGAGTAATTTTAGTAATATTGGTTAATATAGTAAATAAAGAATAAGGTCCGGTTCCTGGGAACCGGATCTTTTTGTATCATAGGAAAGTCCTTCGGAATTCCCTATGATATAAAAAGCCCTCCGGGCGGGATCGCACTGCGGTGGGAGTGGAAGATGGCTGCCGGGGCAGCCCTGCCGTAGGCGGAGAATCCTGCGTGCAGGATTCTTTTTTATCCCTCAAGGCTGGGGAGGAGTTGAAACTGATCTGTCCACTTTGTTAAAAAACACCAGCTAATTTTCAGAAATGTTTACAAAATAGTGAAGATTTTCAGCGGAGCGGACATTATAATAGTAAATGGGAGCTGAAAGCGGAATTGCAGCTTTACCTGAATATTAGGAGTACAATAGGGGGAGACAGGAAGATGAATGATAGACGTGAGCCAAGCAGGAATGAAATCAGGCAGTACCGAAGGCGCCAGGAACAGATGCGCAGAGCAAAGAGAATACGCAGTATTAAGAGAATGCTATTGTGCTTTCTCGTGATGACTGTGTTGGTGGTCTGTATGGCTGGGGCCAAAAAGGTATTTTTAGAAAAAGCAGCACTACGGCTGGGACAGGGGAGGAAAAGCCGGAAGAGCTTTCTTTGGTGAGGAGTACAAAGTCTGAGAAAACGAAACCCAGATACCCTACTTTGAGGAACTCAAGGCCATGGAGAGTCAGGATGAGAGGATCAGTACAGTGATTGACAACATCCAGGATTATCCTGAGGAGGTGCTGAAGATACTGGCTAACAATATAGAAACCTTTGATTTTGTATTGATTATCCCCAGAAAAAAATCAGCCCTGTGAGGAAACCATAGGGGAGAATCCAGTAAAGGGGAGAGATTCCCCTGCTTCTTCAGTGGGACAGGCGCTGGGGATACGGCAGTTATGGGAGCAGTATTGTGGCAGTGAGCGGCTGTGGGCCCACCTGCATTGCCATGGTGGCATCCGGGCTAACGGGCAGAAATGATATCACGCCATACACAGTAGCCCAGTACAGTGAAAATAACGGCTTTTCACAGCACAGCTGGATACCAGCTGGGATTTGATGACTTACGGCTGCGAGGCCTTTGGAATCACAGGGACAATGCTGGGGTTAGACGAGGGGGCTATGGTCAACACCTTAAACGCCGGAATGCCGATCATATGCAGTGTAGGAAAAGGCGATTTTACCAGCAAAGGGCACTTTATTGTACTGACCGGCTACACGGACGGAGGGTTTCAGGTTCATGATCCCAACAGTAAAGTCCGAAGCAGCCAGTCCTGGACGTATGAAAAACTAAAAGGACAGATTTTAAATATGTGGTACTACACTTTGAATTAAGTGTAGTACACTTTTTTCTGTTCAAGTTTGTAAAAATATGCTATACTAAAGCCGTGTATATGTACATAGTTAACAAGTTTCGTTAAGATATCCAGTCAGATAGTCATGGAGGGCGGCAGCATCGTCCAAGAATGCTGTAGAACATTCCAGATAAGCAGGAGTACTGCCGTAATCCAGGTAGAATAAAGGCTGAGATGTTAAGGAGGGACAGGGAAGAAACAGACCTGTCTTTTTTGCAGTAGCAGGTGGAAGCCTTAGCCTGGACGCGGTGGCTCTTGTCCACGTAGGCCGCAACGCTCTTATGCATGGCGGTGTCCTCCGCCGGGAGGTAGTAGTAGCTGCGGTAGTCTGAAAAAGAAATACTTTAATGTTCCGGAAATGCCTTTCAGCAAAATGCGGCAGCTGGTATCCTGGGCGGTGAGATATCCATGGGCCAGCGGACAGGAAATGCGCTGCGGCAGAGGCTGCGTCAGCTTTAAGAAAAGACTGTCTCAAAGACTCCGTCCATACCTTCCCCGGTCTGCTGATCCTCCACGGTGAAGCCTCCAAGGAGAAAGTCTGTGTAGGATAGAAGGGCAGTCAGGTCCAGGGTGCCGGACAGGTCATCCCGGTTGTGCAAAAGTAAGAGTTTCTCTACAGCCAGATCCCGGTTCTTAGTGTAGTTAAAGTACAGAGGGATCAGTTCCCTGCCGGATAGCTCGTCTTTTCTGGCAATGCCAAGATACTGCTCAAGGGATTTCAGGTTCATTTTGGAGAGCCCCAGCAGCTTTTTAAGGGGCGGAGACGTTTATACAGATCCAGACTTTCCGGGAGGCAAAGACAGTCCGAAGCTTGAGCCAGCCAGCGTTTTTTACAAAGGGATATCAAAGGCGTCCCCCTGTTGAAGTGGATCAAAACGCGGTAGTTTCGGGCAAATTCGAGAAAGCAGTGAGAAGGTCAGACTCTTCCTCAGGAGACTGGGCAAGCCACTGTTTGATTTTCCAGGAGCTGTCCTGATAGAAAAGGACTCCGATCAGATAGATAAAGGATGAAGAAGGGGAAAGGCCTGTGGTCTCAATATCAAATAAGAGCAGGGTTTCCTTGGGCCCCAGATTTTCCAGAGGATAGCTGGGGAAATGTCAATGGGTTCGTTTGCTGTGATCATGGCAGATTCCTTTCTATTATTGCTTTGAGATAACTAATCAGCAGACGTGTCCATTTGCTGCACAGTTACGATTTGATTGTTTTCGCATATAGGATACAGAAAGCGTCCTTAAAATATAGTATACTGTATTTTAAAAAAATTGGAACAAAAATTTGTGATAAGATTTGAGAGGAAGAAGTATGTGGGATTTAGAGATTTTAGGCGTTGACCTTTATCATATTCTGTCATGGCTGTATCTGTACAGCTTTCTGGGATGGCTGTGGGAGAGCGCCTATGTATCAGTGAAGGAGAAAAACTGGTTAACAGGGGATATATAACCGGTCCCCTCTGTACCATCTATGGGGTGGGGGCAGTCAGTGTATTTTTGATTCTCAGGCCTCTTCAGGGCAATTGGATTGCTCTGTACTTCGGAGGTGTCATAGTCGCCACTGTGCTGGAATATATTACAGCAGTGATTATGGAAGGGCTGTTCCACACCAGTTGGTGGGATTACAGCAATAAAAAGTTTAATTTTTCAGGGGCGGATCTGTCTGGGCAGCTCCGCAGCATGGGGATTGTTTACCCTCATGATGTTTGCAGTCCTCCAGCCATTTGTAGAGATGATCGTGGGCTGGTTCACCATAAGCGTTGGGAAGATCGTGCTGATTACAGTGACAGTTCTCTACGCAGTTGATTTTACCTTTGCAACTGTCACCGCCATGCAGCTGGGCAAGAAGCTGGCCCAGATGGAGCGTGTGATGGCGGACCTTGCCGAGCATCTGCAGGAATCCAGAATCTACGCATCTGCCGCAGAGTTCATGGACCGCCTGGAGCCATATCGGCTTGGGGTTAACCGGGTAAACATCAAGGAAAAGATGACCCAGTATCAGGAGATGCTGACCAAGCGTATTGAAAGCCTTGGACTGAATGAACAGAAAGAGGCGACTCTGGAGAAGCTGAGGATGCTCAGTGAAAAGCTTGGCAGTACAGTGGCGAAGGGCAATTGGAACAGCAGACGTTTGATCAGAGCGTATCCAAATCTGAGTAAGGCCAGCAGACTGCGCAGGAAAAGCCTGAGGCAGATCCGGCACGAAAAGAAAGAAAAAGAAGAGAGGAAGGTATGAGAAATGGCACGACTCACATTTAAAGGGGATACATCCTTACGACGGGAAAGCACTGTCTAAGGATAAGCCTATTCGGACTGTGCTTCCGAAGGGTGATCTGGTTTATCCCCTCTCGCAGCACATCGGAGCCCCGGCGGTTCCGGCAGTGAAAAAGGGTGATCATGTACTGGTAGGCCAGATGATTGCCGAGGCTGGCGGGTTTGTATCCGCACCCATTCATGCATCCGTGTCCGGCACCGTTAAGGCCATAGAGCCGAGGCTGACCGTGACAGGTGATTTGGTAAAAGCCATTGTGATTGAAAATGATGGGGAATACAGAGAGATTGACTGGCCTGAGCGCAAACCGCTAGAGGAGCTGAGCAGCACAGAGATTCTGGAAATGATCAAGAACGCAGGGATCGTGGGCATGGGCGGTGCAGGATTTCCGACTCATGTAAAGCTCTCCCCAAAGGAGCCTGAAAAGATAGATTACATCATTGCTAACTGTGCGGAGTGTGAACCGTACCTGACTTCCGACTACCGCAGAATGATTGAGGAACCGGAAAAGATCGTAAAAAGGCCTGCAGGCAGCGATCAAGATTTTCCCGCATGCCAAGGGATTATTGCGGTGGAGGATAACAAAAAGATGCCATCGCTCTGCTTAGGGATGCGGCGAAAGAGATTCCAATATTGAGGTAATGGAACTGAAGACCAAATATCCTCAGGGAGCGGAGCGCCAGCTTATCTATGCCACTACCGGCAGGCAGATCAATTCCTCCATGCTTCCCGCCGACGCTGGGTGTGTGGTAAACAACTGCGATACCATCTATGCCATTTACCAGGCAGTATACAAAGGGCGTCCTCTGATGCACCGGATTGTGACTGTGACGGGAGATGCCATTTCAAATCCCCAGAACTTCCGGGTCTGCACAGGAACCATATACGGGGGAGCTGATTGAGGAGGCCGGCGGTTATAAGGAAGAGCCGGAGAAGATCGTGTCCGGCGGTCCCATGATGGGATTTGGGCTTTACACCCTGGAGGTGCCCACCACAAAGACCTCCTCCGCGCTATTATGCCTCACGAAGGATGAGGTGGCGGCCAATGAGCCCACAGCCTGCATCAACTGCGGCAGGTGTGTGAGCATGTGTCCGGGAAGAGTGCTTCCCTCCAGACTTGCTGATTTTGCAGAACGTCACGATGAGGAGAATTTCTTAAAGTTCAACGGAATGGAATGCTGCGAATGCGGATGCTGCAGCTTTGTCTGTCCGGCCAAGAGACCTTTGACACAGTACATAAAATCCATGCGGCGCATGATTTTGGCAAACCGAAAAAGAAAAAGTAGAAGGGAGAAGCGAGAATGAGCGACTTATTGAATGTCATCCAATCCTCATATCCGGTCACGCCAGACCACAAATTCCATTATGCTTCTGGTAGTGATTGCACTGCTTCCTGCCAGTGCTTTTGGCGTTTACCACTTTGGATTGAATGCGCTGCTGATTATCTTAATATCAATTGGAACCTGTGTGATTACGGAGTACGCGTATGAGACTCTGATGCACAAAAAGGTTACGATAGGGGACTACAGTGCTATTGTAACGGGCCTGCTGCTGGCCTGAATCTGCCTTCCTCGGCGCCGTGGTGGCTGCCGGTGATCGGCGGTGTGTTTGCGATTTTAGTCGTAAAACAACTATTTGGAGGTCTGGGACAGAACTTTATGAATCCGGCCCTGGGCGCCAGATGTTTTTTGCTGATCTCCTTTACCGGAAGAATGACGAACTTTGCCTATGACGGATTTACAGGGGCTACGCCCCTGGCTGCCATCAAAGCAGGGGAATCAGTGAATGTAATGGATATGCTGGTGGGAAATACGGCTGGAACCATTGGAGAGACCTCCGTCATTGCCATTGTGATCGGAGCTATGATTCTGATCTGGTTTGAGATCATTGGCCTGCGGATTCCTGCCACCTACCTGGTCAGCTTTGCAGTCTTTGTACTGCTGTTCGGTGGACATGGATTTGATGCAAATTATCTGATTGCACAGCTTTGCGGAGGCGGACTGATGCTGGGGGCATTCTTTATGGCAACCGACTATGTGACTTCCCCAATTACAAAGACAGGGCAGCTTGTGTACGGATGTATCCTGGGCATTCTTACTGGCCTCTTCCGAATGTATGGAAGCTCGGCTGAGGGCGTATCCTATGCAATCATCTTTGGAAACCTGCTGGTGCCGCTGATTGAGAAGCTGACACCTCCTACAGCCTTTGGAAAAGGAGGGAAAAAGCATGAATAAGATTGTGAAAAATGCCCTGATTCTGATGGCCATCACCTTAGTGTCTGGTATCTGTCTGGGTTTTGTATATGATATCACTAAAGGCCCCATTGAACAGCAGGAGGCATTGGCGCAGGAGGAGGCTTATAAGGCCGTATTCCCGGATATGGCTGCAATGGAACTCTCTATGATGGGAGTGATGATATGAATGCGGTTAAAGGAAAGGCAGCTCAGGTTCTGGCAGAGAACGGGCTGGAGGCAGTCCACATTGAGGAGGCATACAGGGCCGTGGATTCCGAACAGACCGTACTTGGGAGTGGTTATGAATTTGACCACAACGGAAGGATATGGGGGAGACATAAATTTCTCCATGGGCATCCAGAACGATGGAACCGTGAATGGGATCGAGATCCTGACTATAGGTGAGACAGCAGGGCTTGGAATGAAGGCCACAGAGGAGGACTTCCGCGGGCAGTTTGCGGGCAAAAAGGCAGAGAGCTTTGAGGTCACTAAGACAGGAGCCTCAGAGGACAATCAGATCGATGCCATCAGCGGCGCAACCATCACCTCCAATGCCATGACAAAGGGAGTGAATGCGGGCCTGTGTTTCTTTCAGAGCCTCCAGAAGGAAGGAGGAGTTTTAGGTGAATAAGATTACGGAACGTTTACATAACGGTATTGTAAAGGAAAATCCGACTTTTGTGCTGATGCTGGGAATGTGTCCCACACTGGCGGTTACCACCTCAGCCATTAACGGCGTGGGAATGGGTCTGACCACCATGGTGATCCTGGCAATGTCCAATCTGATGATTTCGGCGCTCAGAAAGGTGATTCCTAACGGTGTGCGTATGCCGGCTTTTATCGTGGTCGTGGCATCCTTTGTGACAATCGTACAGTTTTTTGCTTCAGGGGTTACATCCCCAGTCTCTATGACAGTCTGGGCATCTATATCCCTCTGATTGTGGTAAACTGTATTATTCTGGGCCGTGCAGAGGCTTACGCTTCCCTGAACCCGGTACTTCCGTCCTTTTTTCGACGGTGTGGGAATGGGGCTCGGCTTTACGGCAGGCCTAACCTGTATTGGAGCTGTGCGTGAACTGGTGGGAGTTGGGACGCTCTTTGGGTTTCAGATTATGCCTTCCGCCTATGAGCCAGTCACCATCTTTATCCTGGCTCCGGGAGCATTTTTGGTACTGTCCATGCTGACCGCCCTGCAGAATAAGATTAAGAGAAATGCCCAGAGAAAGGGGAAGGAGACAAAGATCGGAACAGGATGCACCGGTTCCTGTGATTCTTGCTCCAGCAGCTGTAAAGGAGGAGAGGTCTCATGAGAGAATTACTGATGATAGCAGTGGGAGCTGCTTTTATTAACAATGTGGTGCTTAGCCAGTTTTTGGGCCTGTGTCCTTCCTGGGGGTGTCCAAGAAGACTGGAACGGCTGCCGGTATGGGTGGAGCAGTCATCTTTGTCATTACCATTGCCTCCCTGTTTACCAGCCTGATCTATCAGTACATACTGGTACCATTAGATGTCACCTATCTGCAGACCATAGTGTTTATACTGGTGATAGCGGCGCTGGTGCAGTTCGTAGAAATGTTTTTTGAAAAAGAGCAGTCCGTCACTATACAATGCTCTGGGGGTATACCTTCCTCTGATTACCACTAACTGTGCAGTTTTGGGTGTGGCCCTGATTAATGTGCAGAAGTCCTACAATGTACTGCAGGGTGTGGTAAACGGATTTGCCACTGCAGTGGGATTTACGGTTGCCATTGTGCTGATGGCAGGTATCAGAGAAAAAATTGAGTACAATGACATCCCGGAATCCTTTAAGGGTTCCCCATCGTGCTGTTGACAGCTTGCCTGATGGCCATTGCATTCTTTGGCTTCTCAGGACTGAAATAAGGAGGAGAGGGTATGACAGGAATATTACTGGCCGCTGGGATTGTGGGCGGGACCGGGCTGCTCCTTGGACTGTTTCTGGGAGCGGCAGATAAGGCGTTTAAGGTGGAAGTGGATGAGCGGGAGGAGCGCGTACGGGCGGAGCTTCCCGGCAATAACTGCGGCGGCTGCGGATACGCAGGCTGCGATGCCCTTGCAAAGGCCATTGTGAATGGTGAAGCCGAGGTGGGGGCCTGCCCGTGGGCGGAGACCCCGTGGCGAAAAAAGATCGCGGGCATCATGGGAAAGGAAGCTGGGGAAGGCCAGCACATGGTTGCATTTGTGAAGTGCGCCGGAACCTGTGACAAGACTCACGAAAACTATGATTACTACGGGGCAAAGGACTGTGAAATGTTGGGGTTTGTACCCTCCGGCGGACCAAAGAGCTGCAATTATGGGTGTCTGGGATACGGAACCTGTGTAAAAGCCTGTCCTTTGACGCGATTCATGTGGCAAATGGAGTTGCAGTGGTGGACAGAGAAAAAGTGTAAAACTTGCGGGAAATGTGTATCCGCTGTCCAAAGCACTTAATCGAACTGGTGCCCTATGAGATGGAGCACCTGGTGCAGTGTTCCTCAAAGGATAAGGGGAAAGACACGATGAAAGCCTGCCAGGCGGGTTGCATCGGCTGCAAAAATGCGAAAAGGAGTGTCCGTGGACGCCATTACCGTACCGTGACGGACAATGTAGCCAGCATAGACTACTCCAAATGTGCCAACTGCGGAGTCTGTGCACTGCAGTGTCCGAAGAATATATTACAAATCCCCTGAACAAAAGAAATAGGTGGAAATTGCGCACAGAACGTAGTATGATTAAGACAGGAGGAAGAGCAGGTGCGTCAGAATTGATAGATAGACTGCGCCCGGTGACAGAGGAAGAAAAAAAGATTCTGTCAGGCTGCGGGAGCATTGAGAAAGAAATATACACTACTGGCAAAGGAATTTACCATTGACAGTGAAAAGATGCTCACCAAGGGCAGGCTGATTGATATCCGCACACACACCAGGTTTATTGCATTTCCGCCTCACAAACATAACTATATTGAGATTGTGTATATGTGTTCCGGTCAGACTGAGCACATGATCAATGGAAGCACCAAGGTAGTACTGCAAAGGGAGATCTGCTCTTTATGAACCAGTTTTCCTACCATGAGGTGATGGCAGCAGCGGAGGAGGATATAGGGATCAATTTCATTGTGCTCCGGAGTTCTTTGACGCTGTGCTGCCCATGCTGAACCAGGAAAATGCGCTGAGCAGCTTTCTGGTGAGCACTCTGAGAAAAAAATACGAGTACAGCCGGATATCTCCATTACCGGGTGGCAGATGTGCTTCCGGTACAGAATCTGGTGGAGAATCTGGTCTGGTCCCTGCTGAACCGGCAGGCCAACTACAGGGACATCAACCAGACCACCATGGGGCTGCTGTTTATGCAGCTGGTCAATGAGACAGACCGCATTGAATCCGGCAATCCACAGCAGTATCAGGGCATCTTTGTAATGCAGATACTAAAGTACATTGAAGAAAACTACAAGAATGGTTCTCTGGCGGAGGTGGCTGGGCGTATGAACCAGTCGGTTTCCAATATGAGCAAGCTGATCAAACACTACACGGGAAGGACCTTCAAGGAACTACTGCAGGAGAAGAGGCTGGCACAGGCAGAATATATGCTGAAGGGGACCAGGCTTCCCATCACGGATATTATTTACCAGGTGGGGTATGACAACACCAGCTATTTTCACAGGATTTTCAAGGAGGCCTATGGCATGAGTCCAAAGAGCTACCGCGCTTTGGAAAACAGTCAGGTCAGGTAACAGCGGCCTGCAGAAGGGAGGAAACATGAATAAGAAAAAGACAGGGTTACTATGTATTCTGTTGCTGTTGTTGTGTCTGGGGATGTCTTCCACAGCTCTGGCAGCAGGGGAAGATGGATGGGTGAAGAGAGGGAGCAGCACCTATTATTATCAGAACGGCGTAGCAAGCACAGGATGGACGAAGATTGAAGGAAAAAGTACTATTTTCTGAAAAAGACAGGCCAGATGGTGATTGGCAGGTATAAGATCGGGAAAAACATGTATTATTTCAATAAGAATGGAGCCATGGTTCGTAAACTGTCCGGGGCAAAGTGGGTGGTGGATGAAAATGGACGCCGCTTTTACAATGGGAATGGTAAATACTCCAAGAAGGCATGGCAGACTATTCAGGGCAAGCGCTATCGGTTTGACAGAAAAGGGTATGCGTTCACCGGATGGAACAAGATCAGAACCGCATGGTATTACTTCGATTCCAAAGGGGCTTTGGTCACGAAAAAGTGGATTAAAACGGACGGAGCCCTCTACTATGTGGGAGCGGACGGCAAGCGTGCCAGCAATACCTGGGTTGGAAAGCGATATGTGGGCGAAGATGGAAAGCGTATCAAGGGCTATGTAGATGAGACCAGGAACAATCCTGCCAAAACCGGATGGGTCGGATATGGAAGGACCTGGAAATATTATGTGAGAGGACGTATGGTTACCGGGTGGAGAACCATTAACGGAAATCGCTACTTCTTCCAACCTACCGGATTCCTGAAAGTGGGCTGGTACAATGACGGCAGGTTCTATTACTTCATGAATACAAATGCGGACCATATCGGAGTGATGTGTACCGGATGGATGAAGATCGACGGAAATTACTATTATTTCTTTACCCAAAAGACCCAGGTTGGAGGAACGCTCTATCCCAAGGGCGCCATGGCCAGGGGAATCGGCCTCAGATCCGCGGGAGGCGGCAAGATCTACAATTTCGACAGTAAGGGCGTGTGCACCAACTTTAACGATTAGTGGAAAATAAGGACGTAAATTCTAAAATTTACGTCCTTGTTTTATGTTTATTCCGCTATAATAGCAGTATAAACACGGTAAACGAATTTACGAAAGGCGGAAAAATAACATGTACGATGTAAAGAAAGGCTATGAAGCCGCGAAAGAGTTCTATGCTCAGTACGGTATTGATGTAGACAAGGCAATTGAGATTGCTGACAAAACTCCGATCTCTATGCACTGCTGGCAGGGAGACGATGTTGCAGGAACAGAGTGTAAGGAAGACAAATCCCTGACAGGCGGTATCCAGACAACCGGAAACTATCCGGGAAAAGCCAGAAACGGGGAAGAACTGAGAGCGGATATTGAGGAAGCTATGAGGTTTATTCGGTGAACTGAAAGTGAATATTCACGCAAACTATCAGGAGGCAGATCACTTTGTAGACCGCAACGAGATTGCTCGGAGCATTTCCAGAAATGGGTTGACTGGGCAGTTGAAAGGGAATCGGTCTGGATTTTAACCCAACATTACTTTGCGCATCCCAAGAGTACAGAGAGAGGAACGCTCTCCTGCGCAGATGAAGACACTCGCAAATTCTGGGTTGAGCATGGCATCAAATGCCGCGAAATCGGTGAGTACTTCTACAAAAGACCGACAGAAAGTTCCCTGTGTGATTAACCACTGGACACCGGATGGCGACAAAGGAAGTGCCGGTTGATACACTGGCTCCGAGACAGAGGCTGAAAAAAGAGCTATGACGAAATTTTTGAGGCCACAAAGAATGTAGAGGGCGTAATCGACGGCATTGAGTCTAAGGTGTTCGGCATCGGCGCTGAGAGCTACACAGTGGGTTCTCATGAGTTCTGCATGGGATATGTAATGAAGGCGAATCAGGATCATATTATTATGACTCTGGATGCAGGCCACTACCATCCCACAGAGGTGGTTTCCGCGAAGCTTTCCTCCATCTTTACCTTTACCGATTCCGTATTGCTTCATGTGACGCGTCCGGTACGTTGGGATTCTGACCATGTAGTGGGATTTGACGATGAGACAAAGGCAATTTTCGAAGAATTGGTTCGCATGGACAAGTTAAAAGATACATATGTTGCAACGGACTTCTTTGATGCTTCCATCAACCGCATTGCAGCATGGGTGATCGGCCTTAGAAACACCAGAAAAGCCATGCTGGCAGCTTTGCTCCAGCCGGTAGACAAGATGAAAGAGATCGAGGCAGACTGGGATGTAAGCGCAAGGCTGGCTTACAAAGAGTTCAAGGCAGCGCCGTTTGCCATGGTTTGGGATTACTACTGTGCACAGAAGAATGCAGGCGCAGGTCTGGATTGGTTAAAAAGAAGTGCAGGATTACGAAAAAAAGTATTAGCTAAAAGAGTATAACATATTGTATGTTCAGGCCGCTGAGATTCAGCGGCCTGGTCTGATTTTTCATGAAGATTAGGTTGGTCTGCCCACAATGTCTTACAGGGAGACAAGGAGGAACACTTTGTGTTTTAGCGGGGAAAATCCGATGAATAGTGTAGCTCCTCATCAGCTGTGACAAATAGGGCTTCCACACCTTCCAGGGACTCGACCATCTCCATCCCCTTTTCTAATCCCAGGCCAAAGCAGGTGGTACTGAGGGCATCCGCCTCAGTGGAGGAGTCAGATAAGATAGTTACGCTGTAGAGATCGTTGTCAAAGGATAGCCAGTGGATGGATTCAGCAAATGATGATACAGTACCCCATCTTTCTCGAAATACCTTTCATATACGCCGGAGGTAACCAGAGACTGATCAGAGATCGCTGCAGTGGCGATGGAAGTCCCGGCGGAGGAAAAGGGTCTTTGAATACCGATATTCCATAAGGAGCCATCTGGCTTATTCCCCACAGCTAATACATTACCGCCCAGGTTAATCAGGGCACTGCTGACATTTTGGGATTTTAGATATTCCTTTATCTGGTCAGCAATAAAACCCTTGGCAATTCCTCCAAGGTCAATTTCCATCATAGGGTCTTCAAGGGTTACTGTGTTTTCGTTTACTTTGATTTTGCGGTAATCCACGTGTGATAGTGCAGACTTAAGCTTTGAACTCGAAGGGACGCGGTGTGTTTCACTGCGGAAATCCCAGAGAGTAGAAAGGGGAGCTATGCTGCAGTCAAAGATACCTCCTGAAAGCTGTCCGTATGTAATTGCTTGTTTAATAAGGGCAGCTGTTTCAGAATGAACTTCTACCGGCTTTCCATGTCCCAGATTTATCAGATTAATATCGCTTCCTGTGATTGTACGGCTAAGCATTTGCTCGTAATCTCTGCACAGTGAAAGACATTGGTCCAGGATGGATTCGTCTTCTGTGCCATAAACAGTCAGAGTGATAGCCGTATCAAAATAAAACCGCTTTTGGAGAGTGGTTCTGGTTCTCTGTTTTGGCATCCTGTCAAAATCAGAAAAAAACAGTAGGAAAGAAAATAGATAAAGTAATTTTGCGTAACCTTGGCATAAAACTACCTCCCGGATGTCATAGAATTATAGGTTTCATTATATAGTTGTAAAATATGGTTTGCAAGAGCTATCTTTCTGTATTACACTTAGAGAAACAGCATTGTTATTTTGTTATTGAGTAAATGGAATAAAATATGGTTAGGAGGAAAAATTATGCAGTATCAGTTGATCGGTCAGGTTATGCCTGCAGTGGAAGTGAAAATGAACCGTGGAGAGTCCATGTACACCCAGTCAGGCGGAATGGCTTGGATGAGTGATGGAATTTCTATGAATACCAACGCCAGGGGCGGTATCATGAAAGGGTTTGGAAGAATGTTCTCAGGGGAGAGCTTCTTTATGACTACCTATCGTGCTGAAAGAGATGAGGCTTTTATCGGATTCTCGTCAACTGTGCCGGGGAGATCCTGCCGGTGGAAATGAACGGGTACGCTAGCCTGATATGCCAGAAAGGGACTTTTCTATGTGCGGAGGAATCTGTCAGCACAAAAGTGGCCTTTACCAAAAAGTTATCAGCAGGCCTGTTTGGAGGAGAAGGATTTATTCTGCAGGAGATTTCAGGAAACGGGATGCTTTTTTGGAAATTGACGGAAACAGGGTAGAAAAGCAGCTGGCTCCTGGTGAAGTGCTCAAGGTGGACACTGGAAATGTGGTAGCATTTGAAAGCACGATCCGTTATGAGATTGAAACAATAAAGGGAGGAATGAATTTATTTCTGGGCGGTGAGGGCTTGTTTATCACCAGACTAACAGGGCCTGGAAGAGTGATTTTACAGACTCAGAATTTTAATGAATTTGTGGGAAGGATACGTACCTATATTCCAAGCCAGGGATAAGGAGAAAATGTAAAATCCAAAGCAAACAAAGTGAATAATCAGTGATATAAGAATGGCTCTGCATGAATCCCACCCTTTGGGAAGCGTAAATTCATGCAGGGCTGTTTTGTTTTGGAAACCAGAAGCTTCTTTTGTAAAAATAGGTATTGATTTTATATATTATATAGTGTATAATATGTAAAATAGATCATATATATATTTCAGATATATATTGAAAAAAGTATCCAAAGGAGGATGTGCATGATATACCAATTGGGTTCAACGCTGATTGACGCCATTGTGCTGGCGATCATCGCAAGGGAGATGCTTACGGATATTCCATTTCCCAGCAAATCAAAAGGGTATCCGATGTGAAGGAATCTACACTGTATCCAGTGCTCAGGAGGCTTCAGCAAAACGGTTACCTAGGGACTTATGATCAGCCCTACCAGGGGCGGAACCGCAAAGTATTATTACATTACAGAAGAGGGAAAGCAGCAGTATCAATACTATGTGGATGAGTGGAAAAAATACCGGATAGAGGTAGAGGATATTATTTTGGGAGGTTTGAAGAATGAATAAAGAGCAATATCTGAGGGCGCTTGCCGGTGAGCTGCGCAAGCTGCCAAAAGAAGAATATGAAAGAGCCATTGACTATTATGTAGAGTATTTTGAGGATGCAGGACCTGAGCATGAGGGAGGGAGGCCATCAATGACCTGGGGACGCCCCACGAGGTGGCATCACAGATTATCACGGAAGCAGCTATGAAACGCATGGATAATCCAGCAACCTCTGTGAAAAAGGGCTTCAGCACAATTTGGCTGGTAATCTTAGCTGTCTGTGCAGCCCCATAGCTTTGCCTATGGCGATCGCAATTGTCGTAATGGTGGGAGCGGTTCTTGTCATGATCGGTGTGGCAATGGTGGGTGTAATCGTTTCTGTGGCAGGTTTTTTGGCAACAGGGGTGGTATCGATTGTGGGAGGCATAGCAGTCATGTTCCGCCAGCCGGCTTCCGGCATAGTAAACTTTGGAGCAGGCCTTGTGATCGTTGGCTTCAGCATATTAGCGGGATTTCTGCTTGCTGGATTTTAAAATGGATATTTAAGGGAGTGCGCGCATTATTTAGAAAGATTGTAAAAGGGGAAAAAGAGATGAAAAATATCAAAAAGTGCTGCTGATTACATCAGGATGCCTGATACTTGGCGGAGGAATTATTATGACAGCCGGGTGGGCTTCAGGAGGAAGAATCGGTTTTCAGATTACTCCGGCAGGTATCCGGACCACAGAGGACTATCAGGGCGAGTTTATTGAGAAAAGTGTGGATTTAAAGAACGTAAAAAAGCTGAACATTAATGTTCATGAGGCAGATATTGAGATACTGGAAGGGGAGAACTTTCATCTGGAATACGGTTACGATAATGCTGCCCAGAGTTTAAAGGAGGAGGTAAAAGATGGAACCTATCATCTAGCCTCCAAAAATGTTCGAGACAAATCTATTGGAGCGGACTTAGCTTTGGCAGCATGTCATACCAGTCAGGAGACAGTTATGTGAGAATCTATATCCCCAAGGGCAAGCATCTGGAGGATGTGCAGATTACGGATGGCTACGGAAATGTAACAGTGGAGACGGCAGATGCAAACACATTTATTATAAATGCTGAGTCAGGAGATGTGAACGTCAAAAACCTGAAGGCACAGACTGCCTCATTAAATACAGACTATGGAAGATTTCAGATGGATTCCAGCACGGTGACGGATTTAACAGTGAATAATGAGGCGGGGAGGGAAAAGTCAATGATCTGACAGCAGAAAAGGTGAGTATGAACTTTGCCTATGGAAATATGTCACTGAAGGATATTACGACGGACAGTCTCAACTTGTATTCTGAGTCCGGAAAGATTTCCGTAGAGAATCTGGCGGGTTCAGGAAAAAATAAATTGGCCAAAAGTATGGTTTTGGGCGCTGAATACGGAGAAATCTATCTGACAAATGTGGAAACCAGCTACCTGGAGATTTCCAGTGAGAGCGGGAACATAGAAGGTAATCTAATCACTGCAGCAGAGGCTAAGATGGACATTGACTATGGAGAGTGCGATATGAAACAGTTCACCTCCAAGAAGGTGGATGTGGACAGCGAATCCGGTGATATAGACCTGGTAATGACCGGTAAAGAGGACGAATATGATATATCCATGATCACGGATACGGCAGCGCAACACTCAATGGCAAGGACTACGGCACCAACTTTATAAGGGAAAAGGGCGCCAGGAATAAACTGGAACTGAAGGCGGAAAGCAGGGAGCATAAAGATTTCCACAGAAAATTGATAAAGTATAGATAAATTTAAACTAAGATAAAAGGTAACAATTCAACAGGCCTGCGCCTTTACTGCGCTGACCGTAAGAAAATGATTCAGGAGTGCAAAAATTCCATCACCAAAGGTGCTCTTAAATGGATTTTTGCAAGTAGCTGTGAGGGTACGGAACAGTTACGAAAAAAAAGAGAACAGAGGAGCAGCTTACTTGAAGGAAAATGAGGGCGGATTATGAAGTTATTATCAATTATTGTACCCTGTTATAATTCACAGGACTATATGAAGCACTGTATATCTACACTGCTGACAGGGGGCGACGATGTGGAGATTCTGGTGATTGATGACGGATCATCGGACAATACACTGGCCATTGCCCAGAGGTATGTGATGCAGTATCGGACATTGTCCGCGCAATCCATCAGGAGAACAAAGGGCATGGAGGCGCGTTAAACACTGGTATTCAATATGCCACGGGACAGTATCTCAAGGTGGTAGACAGCGACGACTGGGTGAATGTGGACGCCTATCTCCAGGTTCTTCAGGAGCTGCGCAGGGTAGTAAAGGAACAGCAGCCTCTGGATATGCTGGTTACCAATTTTGTCTATGAAAAGCAGGGCGCGAAGCGGAAAAAGGTGGTCAATTATCACAGGTTTATGGATGACAAGTATATGTTCCTATGGAGTGGGATGAAACCTCTGCCCATCACCAATTACCTGATGATGCATTCCATTATTTACCGGACAGAAGTGGTTCGGATGTCCGGGCTGGAATTGCCGGAAAACACGTTCTATGTGGATAACCTGTATGCGTTTGTTCCCCTTCCCTATGTGGAGACAATCCGCTATATGGACGTCAACCTCTACCGCTATTTTATCGGGCGCTGCGGCCAATCTGTACAGGAGAGCGTGATGTGCCGCAGGTTTGAACAGCAGTACTATGTAAATGTACAGATGATTGACTATATGGAAAAGGTATTGGGGAAGATCAAAGAGTCTGCCCTGAGAAAAACCATGATTACCAGCCTGAAATTGGTCATGGCCATTACCTCTATCGTGGCGCTTCTGAGCGGGACAGAGGAGAGAAGAAAGGATAAGAGGGCAATCTGGCAGTATTTGAAGGATGCAGACAAAAAGCTTTACCGGCGCGTACGCTACAGCTTTCTGGGCATCGGTGTAAACCTTCCGGGCAGGTGGGGCCGGAAGGCAGCCATTGGCTGTTATCATATACCCAGAGACTGTACGGTTTTAACTAAAGAAACACATCGTGAGACAGAGTGATTGAGAAAAAGAAGGAAGTGTGTTAGAATGAGAGAAAAGTTTGCAGAAGGATTTAATTTTTACAAGGTGTTTTGGATTTTTGTCCTGGGAGGAATTCTGGGATGTCTGGTAGAGACGGTCTGGTGCTATTTTGCATTTGGCGAACTGTCCAGCAGGACCAGCAATCTGTTTTTGCCGTTCAGCACAGTCTGGGGACTTGGATGTGCGCTGTTCAGCATACTCCTCCATGGCAATGGAGACAAAAGGACAGGAATGCTCTTTATCAAGGGATATGTTCTGGGAGGTGTATTTGAGTTTTTCTGCGGCTGGATATGCCAGCAGGCTCTGGGAGTTACATTCTGGGACTACAGCGGACTTCCTCTATCCCTGGGCAATTACGTAAATCTGGTCTTTTTGTGCTTTTTGGGGTATTGCGGCGATTGTGTGGACAAAGAAGGTATACCCATTTCTGTCTCGTCTGATCGAACGCGTGCCTGCAAAAGGGGAACCATTGCCACGTGGTGTATGGTAGGGTTCATGATTTTATCCATCAGCGTGTCCGCCCTGGCATTGATGAGGATGTCAGCGAGACATGAGAACAAACCGGCGACCAACAGAATAGAGTCTCATCTGGACAAATATTATACGGATCAACTGCTGGAGCAGTTCTTCCCAAAGATGAAATACATATCATAAGCAGAAAAGTTAAGGGGGATGAGAGGTGAAAAAATTTTTGGTGTGGATTCGCGCTGCTGTTTCTATGCATACTGTCTGTACCTGCCCTGTCTGTTAAGGCAGATGCGGCAAATAAGGGGACAGAGTCGGAACAGGGTATACTGGCTGGAAAACAAAGAAGGGCGAAAAGTATTACTATCTGGATGGAGTGATGCAAAAAAGTGGCAGGTTATTCAGGGAAGAAGTATTACTTTAACAAAAAAGGCATGATGCTGACCGGATGGCAGAAGATTAACACAAAGTGGTATCAGTTCAGCAAAAAGGGTGTACCTGGGAAGAACCCGGAAAAAGACGATTGTACTGGACCCCGGACATTCAGCCAGGATGACAGGGGGCACAGAGCCACTGGGACCAGGGGCTTCACAGCAAAAAGGCCAAAGATGCGACTGGAACCCAGGGGATTGCCACCAATGTTGCGGAATATAAGCTGACTCTGGTGATTGCTAAAAAGGTAAAAAAGAGCTGGAGTCAAGGGGATACCGCGTGTTAATGACAAGGACTACAAACCGAAAGGCCATCAGCTGTAAAGAGCGGGCAATGGTCGCAAATCGGGCCGGGGCAGATGCTTTTATACGTATCCATGCCAACGGAAGCGGTGATTTAGGTGTACACGGAGCCATGACCATCTGTACCACAGGGAACAGTCCTTATGTGTCAAAAAGCCTGTCCCAAAAAGAGTAAAGAAGCTGTCATCTGCGCTTTTGGATGCATATGTGAAGGCGACAGGAGCCAGAAAAGAGTATGTCTGGGAGACAGACAGCATGAGCGGAAATAACTGGAGTAAGGTTCCGGCAGCTATTATTGAGATGGGCTATATGACGAACCCAACAGAAGATCGCAGGATGCAGACAGCTATCTACCAGAAAAGGATGGTAAAAGGGATAGCGAATGGGATCGATGAATACTTCAGATAAAAAAGTAAGCGTACCGAAGTCGAATAGCTGCAAGCTGAATATCGTATAGAAAACCACTGACACCAGTGGTTTTTCTATGTCAAAAATTACCTGGTCATTTCCGAAAATTACCCGGTCAGTTTTGAAAAATTACCTGGTCATTTTGGGAAATTTACTATTGACAAAGTGTATATATGGTGATATAAATGTATATATAAAATATATACAATAATTACAAACGGGAAGGGAAGCGGATAAATGGATATCATCATCAGCAATTCCAGTGGAAAGCCCATCTACGAACAGATCACCGGGCAGATTAAAAATATGATCATGTCCGGAGAATTAAAGCCCGGAGATGCGCTGCCTTCCATGAGACTTTTGGCAAAAAGAGCTGAGAATCAGCGTGATCACTACAAAACGGGCCTATGAGGATCTGGAGAGAGACGGATTTATCACTACTATGGTGGGACGCGGTAGCTTTGTTGCAGAGTCCAATATGGAGATACTGAAGGAGGAGCAGCTGCGGATTGTAGAGCAGAAGCTACAGGAGGCGGTTGACCAGGGAGAAAAAGCGGTGTTACTTTGGCGGAAATGCAGGAGATACTTTCTATGCTGTATAAGGAGGATGAATGATGGAGTATGCAATTGAAGTAAAAGATCTTTGCAAAAATTATAATAAGTTTCAGCTGGATCACGTTTCTTTACAGGTGCCATGCGGAAGCATTGTGGGATTTGTAGGAGAAAACGGAGCAGGTAAGAGTACCACAATCAAAGGTATCCTGGGTCTGCTGAAAAAGGATGGAGGGAGCGTGAAGATTTTCGGCAGGGAGTATAGCCCGGAAGACTTAGAGCTTAAAGAATCCATAGGGGTGGTGTTTGACGGATGCCTGTTTCATGAGAATCTACGAGTCAGAGAAATCAATAAAATTATGAAGAATATTTACAAAACATGGGAAGAGGAAAAGTTTTGGGAGTACTTAAAAAGCTGAGAGTGGATGACACAAAGCTGGTAAAGGAGTTGTCCAGAGGAAATAAAATGAAGGTATCCCTGGCAGTAGCTCTCTCACACGGTGCAAAGCTGCTGATCCTGGATGAGGCGACCAGCGGGTTAGATCCCATGATCAGGGACCAGATTCTGGATATTTTCTTGGAGTTTATCCAGAACGAGGAACACAGTATTCTTGTTTCCTCACATATAATCAGCGACCTGGAAAAAGTGGCGGATTACATTGCATTTATTCATAAGGGAAAGCTTCAGTTTGTGGAAAGTAAAGATAGGCTTCTGTACCATTATGGACTGGTACGCTGTACAAAAAAGGAATTTGAGAGTTTAGACCGTGCACATATGGTTGGAGTGAGAAAAACAGTTTTGGTTATGAGGTAATGGTAGACAACAGGCCGGAACTGGAAAAGCGGACGCACACCTATGTGTTGGACCAGGTGACAATTGAGGAGATTATGCTCTTTCAGACAAAGGGGATATGGCATGAAAGGATTGATTTTAAAGGACCTGTACAATATGAGAAACTATGGTAAGTCTTTGGGCATTGTTTTCGGGATGATGGCAATTTTGGGATAGTGTTAAAAAATCCGTCCTATGTCACTGCCATGATGATATTCCTGGCGTTAAATGCTTCCCTTTCCTGATGTCCCTGGATGAGCAGGTTAAATGGGATCAATACGCATTGACTATGCCTGTAAATAAAAGCCTGCTTGTCAAGGAAAAACTGTTTCTATCAACGCTCTTTACAATAGGTGGTGGTGTTTTGTCACTCATTCTGGGCGTTGTTCTGACGAGTATTTTCGGAGGAGATCAAGAGCTGTTGGTAAAGTGTACGTTGGTTGAGTCTATTTTATTCTCCTTGTGCTGGCTTTTCTCATACCAGTCATATTTAAATACGGAGTGGAAAAGGGCAGATTTATTATGATAGCCAGTGTCCTGATACCAGTTGTAGTTTTTTTGTTATGGCTATGAAATACCTGGAGGGCAGAAAGATACCGTTCACAGATGAGATGTTTATGAATGCCCTAAATGGGTGACTGTCGCAGGTGTTGTGGTAGTGATCGCAGCCCTCTTTGTCTCCTACAGGGTATCCATTCAAGTGTATAAGAACAAAGAGTGGTAAGGAAAAGTCTTTTTACAAGGGAAAGCCAATGGGTTTTCCCTTGCTGTCTGTTGTTACCGCACGAATAATAGGCTAGAAACAAAAATTTAAAATTCTACTGGACTAATTTGACGATTTATGAGAAAATATTCTCAGGTATGGCGTGGGATATAGCTATATCTCATGTTTACATATGTAAAGTCATTTATATTTGAAAGGAGTCTTAAAATGATTTATTCACATGAAGTAGAAAAAATGTGTCCAGTGGCCCAGGGCGTTGCACATGGCGCTGCTCCGATTCGGAAGAGGCAAAATGGGTAAAGGCAAAAAGATCAAAAGACATTTCAGGCTTAACACATGGTGTGGGCTGGTGTGCACCTCAGCAGGGTACCTGTAAGCTGACATTGAATGTTAAAGAGGGAATCATTCAGGAATGTCTGGTGGAGACCATCGGATGTTCAGGAATGACTCACTCCGCAGCCATGGCTTCTGAGATTCTGCCGGGCAGAACTGTTTTGGAAGCATTAAATACAGACCTTGTGTGTGATGCTATCAATACTGCTATGAGAGAGCTCTTCCTGCAGATCGTTTACGGAAGAAGTCAGAGTGCTTTCTCTGAGGATGGACTTCCCATCGGTGCAGGTCTGGAGGACTTAGGAAAAGGACTTCGTTCTCAGGTAGGTACCATGTACGGTACTCTTGCAAAAGGTCCTCGTTACCTTGAAATGACAGACGGTTATGTGACCGGCATTGCTCTGAATGATGATGACGAGATCATTGGATACCAGTTCGTAAGCTTTGGAAAAATGATGGATTTCATCAAAGCAGGCGATGATGCAAACACTGCCTTTGAAAAAAAAAGGTCAGTATGGCAGAGTTGCAGATGCAGTGAAGATCATTGACCCGAGAAACGAGTAATTGAGGAGGAATAGAAGATGGCTTTATTTGAATCATATGAGAGAAGAGAAAAAAACAGATTCTGGCTAAATTAGCAGAATATGGAATTAATTCAATCGAAGAGGCAGCAGAGATTACAAAAGCTGCTGGCTTGGATGTATATCATCAGGTGGAAGGCATTCAGCCGATCTGCTTTGAGAACGCAAAATGGGCATACACAGTAGGCGCAGCGATCGCAATCAAAAAAGGCTGTACAAGAGCCGCAGATGCAGCAGCAGCAATCGGTGAGGGACTTCAGTCCTTCTGTATCCCGGGATCTGTTGCAGACCAGCGTAAAAGGTAGGTCTTGGACACGGAAACCTTGGCAAGATGCTTCTGGAAGAGGAGACTGAGTGCTTCTGCTTTCCTGGCAGGTCATGAGTCTTTGCAGCAGCAGAGGGCGCAATCGGTATCGCAGAGAAGGCAAACAAAGTTCGAAAAGAGCCGCTGCGCGTTATCTTAAACGGTCTTGGAAAGGATGCTGCACAGATCATTTCCCGTATCAACGGCTTCACCTATGTAGAGACAGAGATGGATTACTACACAGGAGAGGTAAAGGAAGTATTCCGCAAGTCATACTCTGAGGGACTTCGTGCAAAGGTTAACTGCTACGGTGCAAATGATGTAACCGAGGGAGTTGCCATAATGCACAAAGAGGGGTGTAGATGTTTCCATCACCGGAAACTCAACCAACCCGACTCGTTTCCAACATCCGGTTGCCGGAACCTACAAAAAAGAGTGTATTGAGCAGGGTAAGAAATATTTCTCAGTGGCATCAGGCGGCGGTACCGGACGTACCCTTCACCCGGACAACATGGCTGCTGGACCGGCTTCCTATGGTATGACTGACACCATGGGACGTATGCATTCAGATGCACAGTTCGCAGGTTCTTCTTCCGTTCCGGCTCATGTTGAAATGATGGGTCTGATTGGAGCCGGGAACAACCCGATGGTTGGTATGACTGTGGCTGTTGCTGTGGCGATTGAGGAAGCGGCTAAGGCTGGGAAATTCTAATTAGATTAAAAAATAAAGTGATTAAACAGGACCGCACTAACCTTTAATGGTTGGTGCGGTTTTTGGGACTGTGGTAACAGTTCAGGCAGGCAATTTACTGGATTTATGCATTGACAGGGCAGCTTGGCTGAACTGTTACGGACTGTGAATATATGAGTAGCAATAATAGTGATCTAGTGAATCTCTTGAATCGTATTCTGATCAAAAATTTCTTTTAAACCGAAAAGCCCATCTCGGTAGATAATGGGGTTGATGGTTTTTAAACCAGGTGAAATACTGGGAACAAACTCCATCTGATCAAGTACATCCCTCTGCAGATCGATTCCCTTCGCGATTTCAATGAGCACAGGCCCGTCCTCTGTAAGCTCAAAAACAGCGCTCAGTGACAAAGTAGGCCTTCTGGCCTTTGGAAGTGTTGTATTTGGCGTTATAGGAAACCTGCATGACTTTTTTCTTAAATTTCTTAATAGTCCCCTCCTGTAAAATGGTGAGCCCCCTCTTCTCGTCGAAAAGAAACCCGGAGTCCCTTTACCGTAAAGGTAGAACAGAAGCACACGGTTTTGGCCATGGTGGTGATATCGATAAATCCTCCGCAGCCAGGCGCTATATTTCCCATCTTAGTGGAATTGACATTCCCATCCTCATCCATCTCTCCGCATCCCATAAAGGTAAAATCCACTCCGCGGCCGTTGTATAAGTCGAACTGTACATTCTGGGGATCAGGGCAGTGGGATTTCGGGATATGCCGAAATCCCCTCCTCCGGCAGGGACACCCCGTAAACGCCGGATTCTACCGTAAGCGTGATGCTGTCTTTCAGCCCTTCCTCCGCCAGTATGGGACCCATGGCATCTGTCGGGACGCCTGTTCCGGTGTTGATAATCGCATTGTGATACATGTACATGGCGGCCCGGCGGACAATGACTTTTCTTTCATTTAATGGCATTGGGGCAATGGAGGATTCCGGCACCTGCAGCTTTCCGCAGCAGGAATCATCCTGATACCATCCACAGGACTGCTTGTGATCCTCCTGCAGATTTTCGCACACTACAATGCCATCCACGAATACTCGGGTACTTCCACTTCTTTTTGGCGGAAGGGAACCATTTTTACGATGCGCTTGACCTGAGCAACCACTTTTCCGCCATATCTCTTGGCAGCCAGCACAGCAGGCAGTGTTTCCATCTTTATAGGCTCGTCCACACAGGACAGGTTTCCGTCTTCATCCGCATAGGTGGCGCGGATAATCAGATAATCCAGGGGGATATGCTTGTATTGAAGAAACTCCTCGCCGTCTATGGAGATTCTCTTTACCATATCCGCTGTGGATATGGGATTCATCTTCCCGCCTTCGTATCTGGGGTCCAGGAAGGTTTCAGACCAATTCTGGAGATGGAGCCCGGCTTTTTGCCGCACATGTCGTGAAACATATTGTTCATCACTCCAAAAGGCATACAGTAGGCTTCCACCTTACTGTTTGAGATCATATTCATGATCTTTGGGGCAAGACCCAGTGTGAGCCGATGATTCTCTTCAGCAGTCCTTCGTGGGCAAGATGCTCGATACCGCCAAAACGGTCACTGAAGCCGGCTGGATGAAAGAGGATGAGATCTCTCGGATGACCTTTCTCCAGGAAACTTCGTTCAATCTCTTTAAAGACTGCCTCTGCGATGCCCATCATGGTCATTCCGATGGTTGCTATGGTGTCACCATCCCTGATCAGTTCAACTGCCTCTCTTACATTGTATTGCTGTGGTGTTAACATATATATTTTCCTCCAGTTTTTAAACAGAAAAAAGTTTATGTGAATACGTAAGCAGAAAAGCAAGAAAAGTGAAAGCGATTTCAAAAGAGAAAAATAAATAATAAAAACTAAAATTATAAGAAAATATCATTTAAAAAGCATTGTAATCTTTTTATATGACAAGTTAAGAATAACACATATTTAAAAAAGCAATAGTAAATGTTGGAAAAACTGAAAAATACGTAAAAAGGCAAGAAGCGGATAGCGAAAGAAAGCGCATACATATTAAATTTAGATAAATTACACAGAAATGAAAAGGTAATTATGTACAAAATATCCAATTTACAGAAGGAAAAAAAAAGATGTTATTCTGAAATCACAGAAAAAGAGAGAAAAGATAATGAAAGCGATTACAGTCAAGGATATAAAATAAGTACAGGTGTTTTAAAATTCCACAGTAGAGTAAATAAGTTTCTTACATAAAAGATGAGGAGGACGTTCATGGTTTATACTTATAGCCAGCAGGGAGGGGGACAGCAATGCATTTGAAAAAAACCATCACGGCAGCGGACATTCTTTTGTTTTCTGCGGTGTCCGGAGACTGCAACCCTATGCATATTAATGAGGAATTTGCCAAAAGATCAAAGTTTGGCGGGAGGATCGCACACGGAGCATTGACTTCCAGCCTGATTTCCACGGCATTGACAAATGCTTTCCCTACATCCATCTATATTTCCCAGTACTCTGAGTTCAAAGCTCCGGTTTATGTGGGAGATACAGTGAAGGCCGTGGTAACTTGTATAGAAAAATTGGGGAAAGGGCGCGTAAAGCTGCAGACGAACTGCTATAACCAGGATGGAGTACTGATTCTGGAGGGGAAGCCGTTACCAGGCTTGCCAGGGAGGAAGAGACGTCTGAGTACAATGGGAAAGTGAGGAACGCGTGATTGGAGAACATTATGGAATATGAGTTTGTGAAGTTAAAAGTAGAGAACAGAATCTGTACGATATCAGTGAACCGCCCTCCGGTCAATGCCATCAATGCACAGACTTACCGGGAGCTGACGGATGCGTTTACCAGCATCAACTTCCGAAGTGATATCAGCGTAGTGGTGTTTCACGGGGAGGGCAGAGGATTTATAGCGGGAAACGATATCAATGACATTAAAACTATGACAAAAAGAGAATCACCATGCCTATCAGGACGTGCTCTGTGGCTGCGCGCTCAGTGTGATGAGGTGCAAATATCCGGTGATTGGCGCAATACACAAATTTGCGCTGGGCGCTGGATTGGTGTTCGCATCTGCCTGTGACATTGTAATTGCTGCGGAGGATACCAGGTTTGGAATTCCTGAGGTGACGCTCAGCATTGTATCCGGGTCCAGTTTTTAAGCCTTATGGTGCCGGACACGATTGTGCGTTACATGGCGCTGACCGGAAAGAGTATTACGGCTCAACAGATGCAGGAGTACGGGGAATCTGGAAGGCTGTAAAAAGGGGATAAGCTGATGGGGGAAGCTATGGACCTGGCCAGGGAAATGGTGGGAAATCCGCCCACTGCAATGCAGTTTTCAAGGAGGCCATCAACATGAACCGGAATGCGCAGATTGAGAAAAAGTTTTTGACAGAGACACTTTATACAGACCGGATGCTGGGAAGTCCGGAAAAAGACAGAGTGTACCAATGCTTTTTTTTGAGAAGAGAAAACCGAATTTTGGATTCTGAAAGAATCGTGACGATTCAAAGGATCTAAAAATAGAAAAAGGAGAAGGATCATATGAAGAGAAGAGTATTAGCGGGATTAATGGCAGCACTGATGGTATGCAGCATGGTGGGATGCAGTGTACACGGCGGAACCAATGGGGGCACGGATACAGCGGCGGCAACCCCCCGAATCAAAGGAATACCCGGATTCCGGAAATGAGACGAAGGGTGAGTCCTCAGGCGGGGCAGAGACTTCCTCCGGGGACACTATTAAAATCGCTGCGTTTATCAATGTATCAGGGGAGCGGGGCGGACGCCGGAGTCCTGAATATGAATGGAGCCCAGCTGGCCATTGATAATATCAATGAGGCAGGAGGGATACAGTCTTTGGGAGGTAAAAAGCTGGAACTGGTAGTGGGGGACACCATGTCGGATACCTCCCAGGCAAAGGCAGTGTGCGAGCGTGTCATGGCGGATCATTCCATTGTGGCGGGAATCGGTATCGGGGGCAGTTCCTACACCATTCCCATGATGCCGGTATTTGAAAAAGATGGAGAAACCCTTTTGTGCAGATTGGAGTCTCCACCAACATTACAAACCAGGGGTACACCTATACATTCCAACCGGTGCCCAATGGAGAGTCTTTTGGAAGCACCCAGGTGGAATTTCTGCAGTATCTGGGCGAGTCTCAGGGGATTGAGGTAAGCAAGGTTGGGATCATCTATGAGAATACGGGTACGGACTGTCCACTGCCCAGACAAACAAGGAAGTGGCGGAGGCGGCCGGCTATGAGGTGGTCTATGATGAGTCCTTTACAACACCCAGCTCTGACCTCTCATCCCTGGTGGTGGCGCTGAAGAACTCCGGTGCTGAGGCCATATTTCGGTCTGTTTCTCACAGGATGCCAAGCTGCTGTTTAATACCATGAATACCATGGATTACCACCCGGTTATTGTGGGCGGCGGAGCAGGTTTTCTTTTCCCTGCATTTGCCCAGGAGCTGGGAGAAGATGTGGATGGAATTGTCTCTGTGGGGTCCAATTCCTGGGACAGCAAGAGCATGACAGACAATCAGGAGCTTGCAGAGATTGCGCAGCAGTATGAAGAGAAAGACGGCACCTTCATGGCAGATCACGCTGTGGGTTACTACAACAATATCTATACTATTGCCAAGGCTTTGGAGGAATGCGGCTCCACAGCTGGGGCGGTGCTCAGGGAAACGATTGCTAATCTGCACATTCCTACACTCCAGCCAGGCGGGGAATTAAATTTTGATGAGACGGGTGCAAACACCAATGCGAGGGCCGTGATGATCCAGTGGCAGAAATGCGAGGATGGAGAGTATCGCCCCAAAAACGGTATATCCGGAGGAGGAGGCTAACGCCGCGTATCAGTCAAAAGAATAGGAGGCCCACTAGGATTGCGGCCTGAAAGGAGCGGATATAATGGTATGGATGTTTATACAGGCCATCATTAACGGCCTGTTTGCGGGAGGAGTGTACGCGCTGGTAGCTGTGGGAATCACCATTGTATATGGAGTTATGAAGATGGTAAACTTCGCAATGGGGGACTACCTGACTTGGGGCATGTACGCGACCTACATTGGGTACTGTATTTTTGGATGGAATTGTTATGCATTGATTCCTTTTGTAATGGTATTTATGGCAATATTGGGATTTGTCAGTTTTAAGCTCTGCATCAAACCGCTGCTGGGCAGAGATGGAACAGCTTTTATCATGGTTACGGTAGGCTTGTCCTATTTTCTCATGAACCTGGCACAGTTGATTTTTACAGCCAACTCTCTGACAGTGCCTTCGGATATCAAGAGTTCATCCTTTGCACTTGGAACCTTCTTTGTGGGAATGCCCAGACTGATAGCATTTTTGGTGGCGGTTGTGCTGGTGCTTGGGATCAACTATCTGCTGAACAAAACCACAGTGGGACGCGCCATGAGGGGCCACATCGGAAAATGTAGAAGTTGCGGAGATGCTGGGAATCAATACAAAGAGGTCTTTGCACTGGCCTTTACGATGAGTGTCATTTTAGCCGGGCTGGCCGGACTGCTGCTTACACCCATCTACTTTGTAACTCCCTCCGCGGGGAGCGATCTTTAAGACCACAGCTCTGATGATTGTGGTGCTTGGAGGTCTTGGGGACATCAAAGGAGCCTTCGTGGGAGGTCTTCTGGTGGGTATTATGGAACAGCTGGTTGCCACATTGGTAGACGCCCAGCTTGGGCCTGCAGGAATCTTCCTGGTATTCTTGGTGGTCCTGTATTTGAGACCGCAGGGCCTGTTCGGAAAGGGGCCAGGGTCGCATGAGTAAACGAAAGAAAAACAGTATCTGTTTAATTTTTGCTGGGAGCAATCTTTATCCTGATCCCTCTTCTGACAAAAAATAATTTTATCATCTCCACTCTGACCTACTGCTTTGTCTTTGCGGGCTTTGGGGTGGCGTGGAACCTGATCGGCGGATACGGGGCTCAGATCTCCTGGTGTCATTCCGCATTTGTGGCAATCGGAGCTTACACCGGATATCTGATGTACTTAAAAACAGGACTGAGCCCCTTTGCCGCGATTCCGGTGGGAATGCTGATCTCTCTGGGAGTGGCCACTGTGATCGGATACGGGACCTTCCGGCTAAGAGGCGCCTTCTTTTTCCCTGGCCACCATTGCCTTTGCGGAGATTGTGAAGATTGTATTGCTGTATTTTGCGGATTTTACAGGGGGGTGCGAGAGGTATCAGTATCCCCTACAAGGGGAGCAGCTTTTTGGATCTGACCTTCAAAAATGATATCCCTTTCTACTATATAATGTTTGGGGTAATGGCGGCAGTGCTGCTGATCACCTGGCTTTTTGAGCGATCCAAAACGGGACGTTATCTGGGGGCTATCAAAGGGGATGAGGATGCAGCTATCTCTCTGGGAATCAAGACATTCCGCACAAAGCTGACGGCTTTTCAGCTGAGCGCTGTGATTTGTTCCGGGATAGGAACCATCTACGCATTCTTCCTGACCTACATAGATCCTCTGAACATCTGCGGTATTGATCTATCCATCAAAATCGGAATCTGTGCGATTATCGGCGGACTGGGTACTCTCTGGGGACCAGTGCTGGGCGCGTTCCTGATTATTATACTGACGCAGGTAACCAGTGAGTATCTGGGAGCCATAGGCGGAGCCAGCCTTATGCTTTACGGATTGATTATGGTTCTGATCGTAATCTTCCGCCCGGCGGGTATTATCTCCTTCTTCGTAAAGGATACAGAGGGAAATGAGAGTGTTATAGGGATGATCAAAAAGAAGATTTCTTCGAAAAAAGACAAAGGAGGCGGTTGAATGAGTGTTATTTTGGAGGTAAAGGACTTAGCTATCTCCTTTGGAGGAATCAAAGCAGTGAAGAATGCCAATTTTGTATTAAATCAAGGGGAAATACTGGGACTCATAGGACCCAACGGCTCCAGGAAATCCACCTGTGTCAATATGATCTCGGGCGTATATCACCAGGACAGAGGCCAAATTCTCTATCGGGGCAGGGAACTTACGGCCAAGGACACCATAGCGGACAGAGCAAAGATGGGTATTACCAGGACCTTTCAGACTCCTAAGCCCTTTGGGCATCTGAGTGTGTACCAGAATATCTATACCATTGCCCTGCAGCGCTACTCGCCCAAAGACGCGGCGGCGAAGACAGAGGAGATCCTGGAGATGACAAAACTGGCGCCCCTGGCATCCATGAGAAGTATCAAGCTTCCGATTGAGAAGCGCAAATGGCTGGATCTGGCCAGAATCCTGACGCTGGACCCTAAAATCATCATGATGGACGAGGTGATGGGTGGTCTGAATCCGTCGGAAATGCAAGAAAGCCTTCAATTGGTCAAAAGATCAACAAGGAGGGAATCTCCGTATTGTTTATCGAACATGTGATGAAAGCTGTGGTGGAGGTGTGTCACAGGGTGGTGGTGCTGGCGGATGGAAATATGCTCAGCGAGGGCGTGCCTGAAGAAGTGCTGAAACGTCCTGAGGTAATTGAAGCTTATCTGGGAGGAGGTCAAAAGAAGAATGCTGCAGGTTGAAAATGTTTGTGCGGGTTATAAAGATTTGAAGGTTCTCTTTGACGTATCCCTGCACCTGGAGGAAGGGGAGGTGGTATCCCTGGTGGGCGCCAACGGAGCGGGAAAAACCACGCTCCTGCGGATTATATCGGGACTGACACCAGTGACTTCGGGAAAGGTGACCTTTAAGGGAAAGGACCTGACGAAGATGAAAAGTTTTGAGAGAGCAGACCTGGGGATTGCCCATATCCCGCAGGGGAGAGGAATTCTGGGAAGCCTTACTGTGCGGGATAATCTGATTGTAGGCGCCTACTCTAAAAAAGGCCAGACCCCATCTAGAAAGGAACATTGAGAAGAGCTATAAAATGTTTCCGATTCTGGAGGAGCGCAAAAATCAGCTGGCTGGTTCACTGAGCGGGGGCAGCAGCAGATGCTGGCAATCGCAAGGGCGCTGATGGCGGAACCGGAAATGCTGATGTTGGATGAACCCTCGCTGGGACTGGCTCCCATTGTAGTGGAGGAGATGTTCGAGATTATCTCCAATGTGGCAAAGCAGGGGGTATCCATCCTGTTGGTAGAACAGAATCTGATGCAGGCGCTGTCTGTAGCGGACAGGGGGTATGTGTTCGACACAGGATGTGTGGCCATGGAGGGAACTGCAGATGAACTGCGGTCCAATGAGGAAATACGGGCAGCATACCTGGGCGTTTAATTGTTGCAGTGAACTTTGATTCGTTCCTGTTCACTTCATGGCCGGCAACACTCTTGTGAAAACAGGAAGACTGCTGTATAATACAGACATAATTGAGAGATGGATGGAGAAGCAGATGAAATATAAAATAGCTGATATTGCAAAGATGGCAAATGTATCGCCCGCGACGGTATCGCGTGTGCTAAATGGACAGCAGGGAGTGAATCCTACAACCAGGGAGGAGGTCAAGGCAATCATTGACCAGATTGGCTATCGGCCCAACAGCATTGCCCGCAGTTTGGCCAGGGGCCACTCGGATATTGTGGCTCTGGTGATTGATGATATCCGAAATCCTTACTATGCCACTCTGGTGTACAACATTCAGGAGGCGCTTGCTGAACACGGATATATGGTGATTATCACAAGCCATGAGAATAATATTGAAAAGAATCTGAATTTCTTTCATCTTGCGGAGCAGTTTGAGTTTGCTGGGTGATACTGACCACAGCGCTGGAGGATGAGGAGCTGGCAAAACGAATCAAGGCTATGAAATGTCCCACTGTGCTTCTGAACCGAACCATGACCTCCTTTGCAGGGGATTATGTGATCCAGGATAACTATATTGCGGGATATCAGATGACAAAGCATTTGATTGAATACGGATACTCAGAGATTGCGGTTCTGAGAGGTCCTCTTACTTCCTCATCCAGTGTACAGAGGTACAATGGCTACTGCCATGCCATGAATTCCTTTGGGCTTCCCATAGAGGAGAAGTGGATTCTGAGCGGCAATCTGAGGATGGAGAGAGGGTACGAAGCAGGAAAGTGGTACGCACAGCATCTGGACGAGATGCCGAAGGCCATTGTGGCGGGCAATGACATGATGGCCATTGGATTTATGGATGCTTTTTAGAGTCGGGCCTTTCTGTGCCGGAGGACATCTCCATCGGCAGCTTTGACGATATTGAAATTGCCAGGACGCATATGATTGGTTTGACTACCATGAAAGAACCTCTGGAGGAAATGACGAAGATTGCCGCAAAGTTTTTGCTGGAGAGATTGAAGGACCCGGACCGGCCCCTTCAGAGAGCGATTTTGGAACCTAAATTGATTGTGCGCACTTCCACCAGAAGGCTGTCAGAGTAAGAGAAAATTCCGCAGAAGGAATTTTTTACACAAAAAATGAAAGCGATTTCATAGAATAATATGTAAAATAAGAAAACGAATACGGAAAGGAGAAACAGATATGAGATTAGAAAACAAGGTGGCAATTGTGACAGGTGCAGGCAGAGGGCTGGGAAAAGGGATTGCCCTTAAACTGGCGCAGGAGGGTGCAAAGGTGATAGTCAGCGATATAATGCAGGGAGACTGCGGATGAATGCGTAGCGGAAATCAGACAAAAGGGGGGACAGGCTGCGGCAGTTGTGGGAAATATCGCGAAACTGGAGGATGTGAAAAGAGTCTACCAGGCTGCTTTGGAAATCTATGGAAAAATTGACATAGTGGTAAACAACGCGGGGATCAACCGGGACGCTATGCTGCACAAGATGACGGAGGAACAGTGGGATGCGGTCATTGCCGTAAATCTGACAGGGACCTTTACATGACCCGGGAGGCGGCGAGGTATATGCGTGACCAGGGAAGCGGAAGGATCATCAATATTTCCTCCATGAGCTGGATGGGAAATGTGGGTCAGTCAATTACGCGGCATCCAAAGCAGGTGTTGTGGGTCTGACGAAAACAGCTACCAGGGAGCTGGCAAGGAAGGGGATCACCTGCAATGCCATTTGTCAGGGATTTATTGAGACGGATATGACAAGAGGGGTTCCCGAAAAGGTGTGGGATCTGATGATCAGTAAAATTCCCGCCGGGAGAGCAGGTGCACCCAGGGGATGTGGGAAATCTGATTGCGTTTTTGGCGTCAGAGGAAGCAGCCTACATCACGGGACAGGTGATTGAAGTGAGCGGCGGTATGGTACTGTAGAGAACAGGATGTAGAGGAGAATGAATAATGAATTTAAAAGAAGTAGTATTGGTGAGCAGTGTGCGTCTGCCAGTGGGATCTTATGGCGGGAGTTTGAAAACGATTTCGGCTATCGATATGGGAGCGATGGTGGTAAGGGAGGCTGTAAAAGGGCGAATATTAAGCCAAAAGCTGTGGATGAGGTGATCGTAGGCCAGGTGGGTCAGATTGCTGAGTGTGGGTTCGTAGCCAGAGCAGTGAGCCTGAAAGCTGGAATGCCTGAGGAGACAACGGCTTACTCTGTTAACCGGCAGTGTGGGTCCGACTCCAGGCTATTACAGATGCGGTGATGGAGATCCAGACAGGATACGCGGATGTGGTGGTGGCAAGCGGAACGGAAAATATTACCCAGCTTCCCTATTATGTAAAGGATGCGAGATGGGGGCCAGAATGGGGCATAAGACCTTCGAGGACGGTGTGATCGACATTCTCACCTGGCCGCTGGGGCCGTATCACAATGGAGTGACTGCTGAGAATGTGGCCAGAGAGTACCATGTATCCAGGGAGGAACAGGATGCCTATGCACTTAGGGAGCCATCAGCGGGCCCTTGACGCTATTAAGGCGGGGAAATTTAAAGATGAGATACTTCCGGTTGAGCTAAAAAGACAGAAAAGGGAATATAACGGTATTCGATACTGACGAGGGTCCCAGAGAAGGGCTGACAATGGAAAAGCTGCAGAAACTAAGACCCGCTTTTGTGGAGGGAGGAACCGTGACAGCGGGCAATTCTTCCAGCTTGAACGACGGCGCGGCAGCAGTAGTTGTGATGAGCAAGGAAAAGGCACAGGAGCTGGGGTGCAGGCCGATCCTGGAGGTAAAAGGGTTTGCAGTTGCCGGTAACGACGGCGCGCTGATGGGATATGCCCCAAGTATTCCAGCGAGAAGCTGGCAAAAAGCTGGGGCTGGACTTAACGAAAATCGATATGTTTGAGATTAACGAGGCCTTCGCAAGCCAGAGCTATGCAGTAGCCAGAGATCTGAAGCTGGATATGGAAAAGGTAAATATATACGGTGGCGGAATATCCATCGGTCATCCCATCGGGGCAACCGGCTGTATACTCGCTGCCAAGGTAATGTATGAGCTACAGAGAACAGACAAGAAGGACGCCATGATCAGTATGTGCATCGGAGGCGGGCAGGGAATTTCCATGTATTTTACAAAGTGCGAGTAGGAGAGTAATTGTAGAGCCAGCCAGAAAATCCTATATATCGTGTCAGAGCAGTTTTATCTTTTGGATAAGCTGCTCTTTTCTTTCTATTCTGAACCAAATACATTTCTAATTAATTTTATGGAAAATAGAAGTTAAATAAATAAGAAAACAAACAATTCTCAAAAGAAAATGAACGAAAATTTATGAAATATATGTTAAAATACTATTAAATTTTATGATTCAGATTTGAATGCTAATAATATAATTTTGGTAATAGATTGCATCAGAAAGTTGATTTTGCTTTGTGGATAGATATGATTTCGTAATAGTGTACAGTATTTTGCATGAGCTGTGCTAACAATGATAAGCCACAAGTTCCCAGTATCAAATCAGAGAGGAATAGGTTCCTTGCTGAAAAGTTGTAACATATCGGTAACAAGTTCTGGACGTGCGGAAGTAGCGCTGTATGCTAAGAGCAGACAGCTAACTGTCGCAATGCCATTCAAACATCGCCCCTTTCTGGAGAAAGCGTTGGTTCCCCTTTATATAGATCTAAGAAAAGAAATTATTGCTGTTATATACGTGAACACTGAGTGACGTATTTTTTTTGCATCACTTTGATACGGATTGGATGTGCCTGAAATGATAATAAATGTTCAGAGTAGAAACGACATCAGGCGAATCATGATTAAGAAGGCCAAAGAGTAAGTTACATATGCTACAAAAAGATAACCATACAACCATGCAGTGTCCGGAGTATCGGAACCTGCTCATTTGCAGCAAAGGAGGGATGGAAATGAAAACATAGTTTAAGATGTGCCAGGATTTTACACCCGGAAATCAGATAACGAAAGCAGGAAGACAAATATTTTTAAGGAGGGAAGATTAGTGAAAAATCTAAAAGACTTTTTGGCAATAATGATAAGTCTATCGTTGATTTGTTCGATGGTTATCATAGCCGCACCGCAAAAGGCCCTGGCGGCGAACCCGTACCTGCCGCTGTGGGAACATATCCCAGATGCAGAAGTACATCTTTTCCACGATCCTGACGATATCACAAAAAGAACGCGTCTATATTTACGGTTCGCATGATCTGATCAGAGCCAGCACATATTGTGCATACGATATTGTTTCCTGGTCGACTCCGCCGGAAGATATGACAGACTGGCGTTATGAAGGACCAGTATACACGTTTATACGAAACAACAATAACTTACCTTCCACACTCTTTGCGCCAGACTGTGCGGAGGTTAAGAGAAAGGTCACATTAAAGGCGGGAATAAAAAGAGAGTGATAGGCAGATAATCAAAAGCTTGGTACCAGCGATTATGAGGATCGTAAATACGATGAATATCCCGTATATTATGACAAAAGAATGACTGTGGATATATCTTTGACTATTATTTGTATCCGCATCCTAACGGAATTACCTGGGTTATCTGTCACTCAAAGGGCAGCCCGACCGGACCGTTTGAGATCGTGAACGCTGATGCGAACTCGAATAAATTAGCCATATTAGAGGATGGCTCTACTGCTGTCAACAATGGTTTTGACCCGGGCGTCGTGGTGGATACCGATGAGGACGGCTATGCTGTCGCGGCCTATTTATGGTGGGCGGGCTTTGATACCATCGTTGCGTGTAAACTGAATATGGATAATATGGCATCCGCGGAGTTTGACCAGGCCCTTGCTGACCAGGATACCACCGGCAAGTATAATTGTGATCCCACAAGCAATGACTATGGAGTGAAGAGGAATTTCCTGCCGGTTGCCGGCGTATCCAACTACAGCAATGTACATGCCTGGCCGTTGGAGGATAATATCAATCCGGATGATCCAACAAAGAATAAATATGACATTATAGATAAGGAAGATTTAGATCTCATCAGGATCTTTGAGGCATCTTCCCCGCGTAAAATCGGAAATAAGTGGGTATTTGTTTACAGTGGATACGCAGGACCTGAGTATGGAACCTACTCCTCCAATGCTATATTAAAAATACTGCTATAGCGACAATCCACTGGGACCCTGGAAGTACGGCGGTGTAATAGTCGATGCCCGTGGTCCGCAGCTGGATCAAAATGGAAATATGATGACAACCAACTCATACGGCAATACCCACGGCGGTCTTGTGGAGGCGAATGATCAATGGTACATCTTCTATCACAGGTGTATCAACCAGAATGAGCACTCACGTCAGCACATGGCAGACCCTGTTTATGTCAAAGCAGATGAAAAGCCGGTGGCTGATGGCGGAAGTGTGGTGATTACCGGGTATGACACTGATACAAAAGGTTCAAAAATATTAAAGGATGTAAATGGAAATATCTACACGGGCGCCGAGGTGACCTCATCGGGAATGCAGCTTGACGGTTTGAATCCGTATCAGTACTTTTCCGCCGGCCTGGCTACCTGGGTTACGCCCGAAAGGACCACCGGCAATGTTCCGGTTGTCCCGGCCCCGGATTTCATAACGTATATACAGGCTACCTATGACATACACGAAGATGCAGCGCCCATTCTGAATATCCGGGACGGCTCCATCATGGGATACAAATATTTCAATTTTGATGTACCCAAACCGGCCGGAAAGAGTACAACCCTTGACCTGTATATTACTCCCAAGGGCGTTGATTTTACCATTGATATCATGATGGATACTCCGTGGCCCGAAGGAACGCCCAATGCTGGTAAAAACTCGGCGAACTTACTGTTTCGGCAGATGCCAGACAGGTTAAGACAAAATATACGATTTCTGTGCCGGAGCTTGATAACGTAAAAGGGAAGCACGCTATATATTTTGTCTGCAGATCCGGCAATACAGTACAGGAAAACTGCCAGTTAAGCGGTTTTGCCTTCGGCCATGAGGAGGTACTTTTATCTGATAGCTTTGCCAGCCTGAACAATTGGACGGCCCCAGCGAATGTGACGGTTTCCGGCGGTGCCCTTACGATGGCAAATAACGGCGCGCTGACCTCCAAAAAAGGCAGCGGTTGGCAGGACTATGAATTTACTACTGATACTGAGTCAATAACGGACAGTTTAAGTATCCAATTTATGAAGAAGGATAGCAAGAACTATTATGAGCTGACTGTAGCGGATGACGGCACTCTGGCACTCAGCAGTGTGTCGGAAAATATCAGTAAAGAACTGGTATCAACAGACAAAGGCGTGTTTACTGCATCGGCAGCGATTTCCATTTCCGTTGCAGACGGCGTCATCAAAGTCTATGTTGACGGTGTGTCCATGCTTCGGACCGAAAATGGCGATCATGACTTCGGTGCCGTAGGATTTGCCACTGCACAGGCAGCTGCGGCCAGGATCAACCGTGTGCTGGTGCGTGCCGCCACAGATAAAGAAGTCGCTACGTCTGACATGAAAATAAAGGTGGATGGAAAAGTAGTGCCGTTACCGAATTCAGTTGCAACCACAACTGCGAATGCGTACACGGACAGCGGCAACTATGATTTTACGTACGCGCATAGCAATGCGGACGCGCCGGTGGTAACGGCAACCTGCTCCGATAAGAACGTCAAGATCAGCATACAACAGCCGGATTCGGCCACGGGCATGGCTATTGTGCGTGCGAATAAAGGCGGTTATACCAAGAATTACAGGATTATGCTGGCCAGAGGTAAGACCGTAACTGGTACAATCAATCCTGTTAAAAACGGTATGGCATATCCGGGCGGCGCTCCGCAGGATATGATTGATGATATTATGGCGGGGGAAGACCTTTCTGGCAATTGGCGGCTTGACGTATCGGTCATGGTGGATAACGCACTAAAGGGCGACAACGGGTTTGCCGCCGGTACGCGGGCAGGTGTCGGGATTTATGATTCGGACTCTAACTATTATCAGGTTAGTGCACAGCGCCACAGCACCGCGACAAATGTCACAGCGGCGAATGCAGGTGTCGGTTACGTTGTAAACGGCGATAATCCAGGCAGTGAGAACAGCAAAGCAGCCTTTGCGGTGGACCATATGGTCAATACCATGACTTATTATCAGATGTTCACCTATAACCTGCGCATTACCAAGAACGGAACCGCATTGCAGGGAGCACTGAATAATAGTAGTACTACGTATACAAATATTGGAAACGCACAGACCTTTGATGCGTCAGTCTTTGATAAAGCCAGGGTACAGTTGTTCGCAACAAATACGGCTGCTGACAGAAACCTTTCAGTGAAATACGTTGCGACGCTCATCACCGAAGATTATGTAAATCCCAATGTATTGCCAGCGGTCAGCGGAACAATCAAACCTGAAAAGAATGGCAAGGCATATGGTGATCCTGCCAAGAACGCAGGTGACATAAAAACAATAGATTTAAGCTCAATTCCTCCTGAAGTGCTTGCCGGCGACTGGGCGGCCACGGTAACTTTTACAGCCAAGCCGATGCTGCAGGCCAGTAATGAAGACATTCAGGTCGGGATTGGCATGACAGCGGGCAGTGAGCCTGAGAAAAATTTCTTCCAGACACATATGCGCCGCAACGGTACCAAGGAGAATAACGTTGGCGCTGCCATTTATGTTAAAGAGGATTCCGCACCAACAGAATTGGGGCCTGTACTGACGGGCAATCCCCTACGAATCCACCGACCTCTACGCTGAATACGCACGTAGTTCGGCTGACCAAGATTGGGAATACATTGCGTGGGGCTTATGCCACCACCAGGGCGACGACCTGGGCAAATCTGGGTGGAACTCTGGCGACAAAATATCCTAAGGAGTTCTTTGAAAACGCGGTGCTGAATGTGTTTGCAACCAACGGATCAGCGGAGGAATTTGAGACAGATTATACTGTGACGTTTGCCCCATAAAGACTCCTATGCCGATTTCTTACGATCAATTGTCAGTTGAAGATGCGGCAAGCCTGATCGGAAACGGCATTGCAGTTAAGGATACGGACGACGGCGCCAACGACATGGCCAGGGCACAGGGGCTGCTTGATGCAGATGCCGGACTTACGGCACTCGGCGTTACCTGTACCGTTCGTAATGCCAGTCCGTATGAGCTGACTATTACAAAAGGCAGATCGAGTATGACCATCACGCCGTTTGCTATTCTGAATGTTACCAATAAGGATTGGGGTGCATTTGACGCACTTGTCAACAAGACGATAGGAAGTTTAGACGCATCCGATTATACGGCGGTAAGCTGGAACAGACTGCAGAAAGTACTGCAGACAGTAAAGGATATCACGGAAAGCGGTTCCAGCACACTTGAAATAGGGCTGGCCTATGAGAGAGTGGAAACGGCCTATAAAGCACTGGAAGTGTTGACACCGGATACCTCCGCAGTAATAGCTGTGGACGGCATAAACGACGGCGGCTATACCAAAAATGATACGGTATCGGTGACTGTGGCGCAATCCGGCGGATCAGCGCTTACGTCAGTGACACTTTCCATAAACGGTGAGGCAGCTCTTCCTGCGGGATTTGTTTCCTCCGGCACACCATTCGACATTGAAACAAGCTCTGAGGGTGAATACTATATTGAGGCTGCAACGGCTGACGGCAAAAAAAGCGGATTTGTATTTTACGTTGATAAAACGATTCCATCGATAAAATATGACCCTGATGCAAAAACGGTTACCATCAATGACCAAAATCCGGCGTTTGTAACTATCAATGGGCAGGCGCTTGCTATAAACGATAAAACCTATATTGCAGCATTGGCAACCGATCAGTATGAGGTATCGGCGGAAGATAAAGCGGGTAACACTGCTGTCCTGTCAGGGGCACCTGTAGACAAAACGGATCTGGTCCAGACCATTAACGCGGCGCTTGATAAGATGTTCGGGGACAATCTGGGGAACTATACCACAGGCTCTGCAAATGAGTACAAGAATGCCCTGGCAGCAGCGCAAACCCTGAATGCCAATCCGGATGCCAGACAGATCGACATTGATAAAGCCGTGCTCAGGCTGAACGAAGCGATGAGCGGCCTTGTCTCCAAGTGGAACTAAAAGAGGTCATAGCAAAAGCCGAATCACTGAATCTGGACGACTATATGCAATTCCAGGTAAAGATATCAAAAAGGGCAGTGCCGGCAGCACTACTACAAACTTCCTGATTGAGCTGGAAAATTGTAAAATGATGTATGGAAGACCCAGCTATACGCAGGATAATTTGGACTGGGCAATAGGCAGAATGAGAGACATAATGGAAGTCTTGTCTCCAGAGTCCCGCTTAGAGAAGCTCTGGCCCGGGCGAATGAAATTCTGGATTATTCGGCCGATGTTTATACAGCGGCATCGATAAGCGCGGTTCAGACTGCGGTGGAGAAGGCGACCGCGTTCTATAATCAGAAGACCAATGCCACGGCGGCTGATGTGGCTGCACAGACAGACAGCGTAAATGTTTCCATCGGAAACCTGGTGTCCAGGCCAGCGTAAATGCGCTTGATGAAGCCATAGCCAAAGCGATCCTTAAGCTTGAGACGGACTATACTGAGGATTCCTGGAGCCCATTCAAAAAGCACTGGATGCTGCGATAGCATTGCAGGGATCTGATACACTCACACAGGATGCGGTAGATGAGGCAACTCTGACTCTTAATAATGCGATGGCTGATCTCGCTGCAGCCGCTCGGCGGTATCGAAAGAGGTATTGGAAGAAGTTGTGTCCAGCGCTGAACGGATTGGCAACGAGGACGGAAAATACACAGCAGATACATTTGCAGAATTGACAGATGCAATTCGCAATGCGCACGCAGTTCTGCTGGACGAGAACGCAACCAGACGCAAGTAGACGACGCAGCCAGGGACATTGTAGACAAAATCGCCGCACTGGGGCTCGTTGACCCGACTCCTGCGGCAGTCAAGACGGTCTTGGAGGACACGATTGCAAGCGCTGGAAAAATTGACGCTGCTATGTATACGGCAGCCTCTTATAAAAAGCTGAAGGATGCAATGGCTGCAGGACAGGCAATTCTGGATAAAGAGAATGTACCAGGCTGAAATTGATACTGCCAGCAAAAACATTATTGATGCTATCAGCGCTTTGGTTCTGGAAACACCGGTAATAAAATATGCGGATTTGCAGGCTTTGCAAACAGCCATTATGAAAGCAAAAACGTTTACTAGTTCCGCTTATACCCCGCAGTCGTTTGCAGCATTGCAAAGAGCTTTGAGTGTTGCGGAAAACCTGAATATCCAAAAACCGGAAGAGGGACTACAGAGCACCGTCAACGTTGCAGCCGCATCACTGGAGAATGCCATAAAAGCGTTGGTAGAAGCTGCTCCCAGGGCCGGCACGAAGTATAATGTTGGAAACCTGAAATACAAAGTAACGGCTTCGTCAGATGGACAGAAGACCGTTACGGTAACAGGTATGGTCAACAGGAAAAAAACAAGTATCACAATTCCTGCAACGATTACAATCAAAGGATATAAGTTCAAAGTAAAACGCAATTAGTGAAAACGCATTCAGAAAAAATAAGAGGATAAAAAAGTAACGATTGGAGCGAATCTTGCAGTCATCGGAAAGCAGGCATTTAACGGATGCAGCAAGCTGAAAATGATCAAGATCAATTCCAAGGTCCTCAGCATTAAAAAAAAGTAATGCCTTTAAAGGGATTGCCAGCAAAGCAAATATCAAAGTGCCTTCCGCAAAACGGAAGGTATATAAGACCTGCTGAAAGGGAAAGGGCAGGGGAGAAAAGTTAAGATTACCAAATAATGAAAGCTTTATAGGCTAAACAAGGGAAGTGCTGCAAAATAGCTTTTTTGCTGTGGAGTGGCACTTCCTTTGTATTTTGGAGCACATTGGGGAATGTTTTTCTAATGGCTATTTCTAAGTGGAACGGTTGCAAGTATGGTTGTTTTGTCGCAGCTTTTCTGTATGGATAAATTGACATAGTGGATATAAACGTTTATAGTAGAAAAATAGTGACGATTCTGTGGACTTGTGCATACAATGAACAGTTACAAAAGCATATAGAAGCAAGGGAACAGCGAAGAGGTAAATGAGATGATATTTCAATTAACAGAGAGACAGAAGCTGATAAGGCTTACGGACGGAGTCTTAAATACACCGGGCAATTTTACAAAGGACCTATTGGAGATGGCAATTGTCCTGGATCACGGGATGGAGAAGGTGGAGATAGGGCCCCTGGCAGCAGAGCTTGTAAATATATTGAAGAGACACAGCCAGATTTTTCGAAATGTAAGGTTGAATATTGTGGACTGGAAATCGGACAGTGAGATTACCACTCAGGTGTCAGCTATGCCCATGCTGCAACTGGGCAGGTATTTTGACAGCTATGTGCAGACGGAAGAAACAAAGAGCCTGGATCTTCTGGCAGGATACCTGAAGATGTATCATGCCAGATCCAAGCTGATTTATGTGCTGAGCGCAGCTCAGTCTATAGTGAAAAGCAGAGAACGTATGTTCCTGAACATAAACCCTTTTTAAAACGAAAGCTTATATTCATTGAGAAGGGCGTCCAGGGGTATGAGAGCTTTTTTTGTGTATGCTGTATCTTCAAAGAAACGGTACTCTCTAACTATAGAGGTATCTCTTCAACTTTATGATACAGTCATCTTTAGCATTCCCATACAAGCGCTCCAAATTAACACATGACTGAATCTCATCAAGCATCTCGGAATTTAAGAAATTCAGATTCAGATTTTGGGTAAATGCAAAAATTTCAGAGGCAGAACCAAGCTGGGATACAGAGGAAAGATAGTCTTCAATAGTAATTTCGTTTTCTGGTGAATAGAAATTATCTGATCTTTCATTTGGGTTTAGGGGCATATCATTGTCATCGACTTTATGGATCATTTCGTTTTGGATGTATTTACGGATCATTATTTTAGCGGATTTTAATATCTTTGTGATTTCGAAAGGAAGGCTGCAGATACATGGTGAACTGATATGTCCAGGACTGCGCTGAGGCTTACCCATAAAGTCTGTTAATGCAATGTTATTCAAAGTGTAAGTATCATCAAAAATAGTAGTAAAGATAATATCAGCAGATATAGCAGAAATCGCTTTTCCCAAAAGATTTGCTTGTACAGTACAAGACGTTTTTTCACTATTCACGGAGATCTTTAATTCATTTATTCTGAAGGGCAAATCAGGATTGTAGTTTGTTATGGGAATACACTTAGCAGTTTGAATAATATTATTATCCGATTCTATTTTGACAGCAGTCCGTTGGCAATGACTCCCATGATATCGGAGGAGAACGTTGTGTAGCTTATGTTGATTCCAATTATTGCGTTGGCTCCAAGAGCCTCTGCCCTGAGATAGAGATTATCAAGGGCCATACTTCTGGCATTATCTAACTTTCCCTCATACATTGAGCTGTTAATACCCACAAAATCGGCCAGACTGGCGCCAAGAGTGCTTAGAAAACCTGTGCCCAGAGCACATTCTCCTGAACAGTATCCCAGATATTCTGTTATGGAATATCCTTCAAAATTAAATCCTGAGGTTATATGTAAGTGATTGAGCATGGATGGTCTCCTTTTTAAAAGAGAAGCACCTATCATTGCTGATGGATGCTCTCTATGCTAAAATTTTGTTGTTCATTTTAACTACTTACAAAATAAGTTCTTTTTTCCCTAAAATAGCCTCCACAGCCGCACAGGCAGGACAGTCGCAGTATTTTGCGCCAGTAGACCTGATCTCTATTGCGTGTGCTGCAATATTTTTCGCATTGTCTGCTCCGAAAACCTGGGCTCCCTTTTCGGACTGGGCAAAATGGATCAGATTGTCTATGGGCATAATGTCTGCTTCCAGTTCGTCTATGTATTTCTTGGTTTCCTCAGCCTCCTTATCTGTTCCAACAGCGTTCAGCCAGGTCTGAGCAGCAGCTTTTGTCTCACTGCTGCATGTGGCTGCATGGATCAGATCGTGAGTCTTTTCAACAACAAAATCCAGTACTTGTTTATCCATAGTTTTACTCTCCTTTTTTGGAATTTGTGTAACTATTCAACTGATTTGCGCATTTGCAAAATTTGCTTATATTTTAACATGGATGACTGGATTTTGCAAATTTTATAATGTTTTCTCGCAAATGGACTGAAACTTCTTGACAGAGAGAATTTCATTGGTTAAATACGTACCAGTGTAAAACAATGCGTAGTTTGTCCAAGCGGCAGGTGCATTCTGTGCAGCTTCACAGGTGGTGATATGAATGCTTTGAAATGGAATCCCATGGTCTGAGGCATATTGCTCGATGACAGGGACATACTTGGCTGTGAACGGACAGGCGCTGGTGTAGTATAAAACAAATCCTTTCTGGGTGGTTCTTGGAATCCTTGCCTGTTCCCTGAATTTGGGAACAGGCGCATGCGCTGAAAAAGGTAAATATAACAGTGTAAAATAGGGGTGGCGGTATCGGCTAGCTGGAATCCCTTATAGGTCAGATATTTGGGGTCAGACAAAAGGGCATTTTCTTTGGAGAAGAAATGACAGTCAGACCGAACTTGCCTTTGCTTTGGCATCTATGATACAGGCGTTTAGAAGATCATTGGAATAGCCATGACCTTTGCAGGAGCCGGACACCCAGAAGCAGTTTATATGCATATAACCTTTTGCAGTCAGGGGTGCCCACGCGTTTTCTGCGGGTATATATTCTATGAAACATTTACCTCGCATGTCTCCTTTCAGAAACACAAGTCCTTCGGCAAGTCTCTCTTTTAACCAATTCTTTTTTGGCAACCACCTGTGGGTCTTTCTTGCTGGATATGGCGCAGCAGATGTGCTCTGTATCCAAATTTTCAGATGAAATCTTTATAAAATTCATTTTTTCCTCCAGACAACCATTCTTTTTCGTGTGATAGTTTAATCATACCACACAAATGACGACAACAGTATGGCGTGTTTTTGGATAATAAGGTATTCATGTGTCTTGTCATATGTAAAAAGGTATGGTATACTTTCACGAATGAGGAAAGGATAGGAGGATACCATGGAAGACAAAAGAAAGAGAGTTCAGGAGCTGAAAAAAGAGAAGGATGCAGTACTCATGGCCCACTATTACGTGGAGCAGGAGGTACAGGAGGTTGCTGATTACATAGGGGATTCCTACTACCTGGCAAAACAGGCGGCTGAAGTGGAGGCAGGGACCATAGTGCTGTGCGGCGTTTCCTTTATGGGAGAAAGCGCAAAGGTTCTCAATGAGAAAAAAGACCGTGCTTCTGCCGGATGCGCTTGCGGACTGTCCCATGGCCCACATGGCAGGAGCAGAGCAGATTCGCAAGGTGAGGGAAGCGTATCCTTCTGCGGCTGTGGTGTGCTATGTGAATTCCACAGCAGAGCTGAAAAGAAACGCGGATGTGTGCGTGACCTCTGCAAATGCGCTGAAGATCGTGAAGGCGCTTCCAAATCCGGTAATTTACTTTATACCGGATGAGCATCTGGGGAGATTTATAGCGGCCCAGGTTCCGGAAAAAGAAGTTTCTTTTTAATGAAGGATTTTGTCCCGTACATAAGGCCATCACTGCCAAAGACGTTCGAAGGACAATGGAGATGCATCCAAATGCGCAGGTACTGGTGCATCCGGAATGTCGGAGGAAGTCACAGCTCTGGCAGACTACACGGGAAGTACCTCGGGCATCATCCATTATGCCTGCGAGTGTCCTGCAGAGGAATTTATCATCTGTACGGAGCTGGGGGTTATGTATGAGCTGGAACGCAGAAATCCACAGAAGCGTTTTTACGCAGTGAGGGAGAGACAGATCTGCGAGGGAATGAAGCGGATTACCCTGGATAAGATTATACGGGCTTTGGAGACAGGGGAGACGGAAGTGAAGATGGAGGAGAACTTATTGCGGGGAGGCATCCGTACCTCTTGAAAGAATGCTGCAGCTTGCAAAATAAGAGGGAAAAGTTATGAAAAATGTGTACGATGCAATTATTGTGGGGACAGGTGTGGCTGGCTGTTTCGCAGCTCTGCATCTTCCTGAGGACTGGGAAATCCTGATGATAACAAAGGGGACCTGGAGGAGAGCGATTCCTTTCTGGCACAGGGAGGAATCTGTGTGCTCAGGGACGAGAGTGACTATGACAGTTTTTTGAGGATACCATGCGCGCGGGACACTACAAAAATTGCAGGGAATCTGTGGATATCATGATCCGGTCATCTAAAGGGTGATCGCTCAGCTGATGGACTACGGTGTGCAGTTTGCGCAGAAGGATGGACAGCTCCTTTTTACCAGGGAGGGGGCGCATTCCACCAACCGGATTCTGTATCATGAGGATATCACAGGAAAAGAGATAACCAGTGCATTGTTGAGCCGGGTGATGGAGAGAAAAATATCACTATCCTGACACAGACCACCATGGTGGATATTCTGTGCCGGGAAGGGCAGTGCGATGGAATACTGGCCAGGAAACAGGACGGTACACTGGAACCGGCATATGGAAGGTATGTTTGTGGGCCTGCGGAGGGATCGGGGATTTATGACCATTCCACGAATTTCCCGCATTTGACGGGGGACGCTCTGGCCATTGCCCTAAAACATGGAATAAGACTAAAAATGTCAGTTACGTACAGATACACCCAACAACCTTTGTATTCCCGGAAACCGGGAAGACGATTTTTGATCTCCGAGTCTGTGCGGGGAGAAGGTGCGGTGCTCTATAATAAAAATATGGAGCGGTTTGTAAACGAGCTGCTGCCCAGGGATCTGCTCACCAAGGAGATATACAGGCAGATGGAAAAGGATGATATGCCCTATGTATGGCTCTGCATGAAAACGGTCCGGGAAGACATTAAGACCAGATTTCCGAACATCTGCAAGAGATGTCTGGAGGAGGGATACGATGTCACACGTGAATGTATCCCTGTGGTTCCTGCCCAGCACTATTTTATGGGAGGAGTGGAGGTGGATGCCAGGAGCGCTGCCTCAGTGAGACATCTGTATGCAGCGGGGGAGACCAGCTGCAACGGAGTCCATGGAGCCAACCGGCTGGCCAGCAATTCACTTTGGAGAGTTTGGTGTTTGCAGAGCGCGCGGCCCGTGATATGATAGAGGAGAAGGCCCAAAGGCCAAAGGAATGCGGTACAGAGCCGGGATTTTTGAGAGAACAGTACAGGGTTCATCTGGAGGAGTACCGGGATATGCAGCGATGCTCCCAGGAGGCAAAAAAGAGAGTATATGGAGAGAAATCAGAAAGGAACGGGAATATGAATCAGGTAACAACAAGGTTAAATGCGGATGAGTTAATTTTAATGGCCCTCAGGGAGGATATATCCAGCGAGGATGTGACCACCAATGCGGTAATGCACACTGCCTGCGCCGGCAGTGCGGATTTGATCTGCAAGCAGGATGGGGTCATTGCAGGAATGTGGGTGTTTCAGCGGGTGTTTGAGCTCTTGGACGATCAGGTGAAGTTTGAGACCTTTGTGGAGGACGGCGATGAGGTAAAGAGCGGGCAGAGGATGGCTGTGGTTCGGGGGAGACATTAGGGCAATTTTGTCTGGGGAGCGGACAGCTTTGAACTACCTGCAGAGGATGAGCGGAATCGCTACCTACACAAAAAGTGTGGCAAAGCTTTTAAAGGGAAGTGCGACAAAGCTTCTGGATACCCGAAAGACCACGCCCAATATGCGTCTGTTCGAGAAGTATGCCGTGAAGGTGGGAGGGGGCTTTAATCACCGCTATAATCTCTCAGACGGTGTTCTCATCAAAGACAACCATATCGGTGCAGCAGGCGGCGTAAAACAGGCTGTCCGAATGGCAAGGGGAGTATGCCCCGTTTGTGCGCAAAATTGAGGTGGAGGTAGAGAATCTGGACATGCTGAAGGAAGCTCTGGACGCGGGGGCAGATATTATTATGCTGGACAATATGACGCCGGAGACAATGAAAAAGGCAGTGGAGATGGTAAATGGCAGGGCAAAGACAGAGTGTTCCGGGAATGTGACAAAGGAGAACATTCAGAAGATACTGGACATCGGCGTGGACTATGTGTCCAGCGGTGCTTTGACTCACTCAGCGCCCATTCTGGATATCTCTCTGAAAAACCTTCATGCAGTATAGGGAAAGGGTGTGCATATGACAGGAGAAGAAAGGCGTTTGGAGATCTTAAATTCTATCAAAATGGCGAAAAGCCCTGTCTCAGGTGCAGCTCTGGCCAACAAATATCATGTGAGCAGGCAGGTGATTGTCCAGGATATCGCTCTGCTCCGTGCGGCTAACTATGAGATTTCCTCAACCAACCGGGGATATGTGATTCACATGCCGCACAAAGTGACCAGGGTGTTCTCTGTCTTTCACACCGATGAGCAGATAGAGGACGAGCTGAATACCATAGTGGATATGGGGGGAGGGTTCTGGATGTGTTCGTGGAGCATGGGGTGTACGGACATTTGTCAGCCCGACTGTCCATCTGTTCCAGGCGCAATGTCAGGGACTTTGTAGACGGGATCAGCAGCGGGGAGTCAAGACCCCTCAAAAATCTAACCTCAGGACTGCACTGCCATACAGTGGAGGCGGACAGTGAAGAGGTTCTGGATATCATTGCAAAGGAGCTCTCGGCAAAAGGCTATCTGTGCAGGTAAGAAACCCATGAAATTTGTCTCTTTTCATTGACGAAAATGGCGCATTCCTCTATAATGATTTTGGACGTTTTGTACAACTATACAAGAGCGCAAGCAAATAAGAGGACATGAGATGAACGTATTATTTTTTTTAAAGCCAAAAGTGAAGTGATCTATCTGTATGAAGATTTTTCACTGCGCCAGGCCCTTGAAAAAATGGAGTATTACCGGTACAGTGCAGTGCCCGTTATCAACCATCAGGGCAACTATGTGGGGACGATCACAGAAGGGGATCTGCTTTGGAATATCAAGGACAAGTATCTGCTGGATCTGCACAAGGCGGAGGATATCCCGCTTACAAAAATTGACCGGCGTTGGTATAATGATCCTGTGAATGTCAACTGTGAAATTGAGGATCTGGTGCTGACTTCCATGAATCAGAATTTTGTGCCGGTTATTGATGACAATCAGATATTTATCGGTATCATCACCAGAAAAGATATCATAGAGTACTGCTACAACCGTTTTAAAGAGAGTGAAGAGCGGGAGAAAAGCGTTAATTTTAACAGTTTAATCTAGTAAAGCAGTTTTTTGTTGACAAAGATTTTAATAGTTGATAGAATGTTACTATTCACTCAGGTCTGAGCATTTACTGCTCAAACCGTGAGAAAATGATTCAGGGGTGCATAAATCCCATCGCCGAAGGCGATTTCGCATGGATTTATGCACGTTACTGTGAACAGTAACGATAGAATACTGTTAGTTCGAGCAAAGGTGGGTTTTCTATGAAAAGACGAGTATTATCTATGTTAGTTGACAATACATCAGGTGTTTTTGAGCCGTGTGGCAGGTCTGTTCAGCCGCCGCGGCTACAATATTGACAGCCTGACAGTTGGGGAGACAGCGGACCCAGGTATTCCAGAATGACGGTTGTGGCGCGCGGCGACGAGCTGATTCTGGATCAGATCACCAAACAGGTGGCGAAGCTGATTGATGTGGTAGACAT
>VOFB01000240.1_pt1 | contig 70000 bp, 64 predicted proteins | sample 5384141 | NCBI WGS metagenome assembly VOFB01 (sample SAMN12384721, study PRJNA508395) | human gut metagenome | isolation source: healthy gut A | host: Homo sapiens
GGACGATGCCGCAAAAGCATCGTCCCTTTTTGGTTATCTGTGCTCCTTCAGCTGGCAGAGGAAGTCATCGGCTTCGATGGCCTCCGGGGTGAAGGAATTGTTCTTCCACCAGCTGACCAGCGCGGTGGCAATGGTCAGGCCGGTGGAGACCAGCTGCTCCAGCTCTGCCGATTCAATGGGCAGGACACGGTGGCCGGTGGCGCTGAGCACCTGATTGGTCAGCGCCAGTGCCAGCGCTGCCGTGCGGGCCAGCGTGGCGGGAGAGATCTTGCATTTCTTCATGGGGAACTCCTTTCTTTTATAGGATGGTACGGTCGAGCCCAGCCCGGTGGAGCAGGGCTGGATAATCCTTTTCGGTGCGGCTCAGGTCCACGGGGCCGGAGATGCCGGGCACCCTGCCCCTGCTGGTGTACTGCCACATTCCGTGCCTGCGGGCCGGGCGTTTGCCCCGGTAGTCCGCCAGCCAGAGGTCGAAGGGGGCCAGCGTGTCCATGTGCAGGGCAGTATCTGCAAAATGGGTGTAGGTGTATACCATGGCGTACAGGCCCCAGTGCTCCAGCTGCCGTGCCGCGCCGGCAACAAGGGCGGAGAGCGCGTCCGGTGTCAGGGCACGCAGACGGGCATCCTCCACGTCGATGGCTGCGGGCAGCTGAAGCCGCTTTCCCCTGAGGGCATCGTGCAGGAGGGTCAGCTCGGCATCCCGCTGTGGGGCGGTAACGGCGCAGCTGTAATAGTAGACCCCCACCGGGATATCCAGCCGGGTGCAGGCAGAGTAGTTTGTTTCAAACATGGGGTCGATGTAGGGCGTGCCGCTCCTGCTGCCCAGTGCGCGCAGCATCACGCCGTGGACCCTGCCGCTGGCTTTTACGGTATCCCAGTCTATGCGGCCCTGCCAGCGGGAGACATCCAGCACCGTGAACATCAGGTGGCCTCCAGCAGGGTCTTGAGGGCGGCGGGAGTGACGGTGTCCACCACCAGACTGCCATCGCTGCGGATGGACAGCACCCGCAGGAGGGCACCAGCCTGCGGGGCCACCGGGGCAGGCAGCGCGCCTACGTCCTGCGCGTCCAGCACCACCGCGCCGCCCTTGCCGTTGACACTGAGAAGGGTGCCGTCCTCGGGCGCAAAGGATTCGGCGCGCAGGGCGGCGTTCTCGGCGCGGGAAGCTGAGGTCGCGGCACGGCTGCCATTCAGTGCGGCCCGCTCGGCAGCGTCGGCAGCGGCCTGCGCCTGCCGGGCGGCACTGGCCTCACTGGCGGCACTGTTCTGGGCCGCCTGCACCGCAGCATCGGCCTGCCCTGATACCTGGGCGATGAACTGTTCGTACACCGAGGGACTGGGCTCCTCCTCGGTGCCGTCGGTGGGCAGAATGTCGTAGACATCGTACCGGCCCGGGCGGGTGTAAGCGGTATAGCCGCTGCCGTCGGTGGCGGCCAGCATCCATTGCCCGGCGGGCCAGCCGGTGAAGCTGCGGCCCACGGGCGCGCTGTGCGCTGCATCCAGCACAAGGGGTGCGGCAAGGGTGCCGTCGCTGTGGCGGATGTGCAGGGTGACGCTGCACCCGGCCCATTCCGCAGGCAGCTGGAACACCAGCCGGTCCACGCCCTCGGCGTTCTGTGCGCCCAGGTGCAGCCGGGCGGGCTGGGCTGTGAATTCGGTGCCGCCCAGCGTGCGGGGAGTGATTTTGATCTGCATAAAAACCTTCCTTTCTTCGTTTTGACCCCATTGTACCGGTTTGCGGCAGGGCACGGAAGTGTGGTCTTTTTTTATGGCGTTTTTTACCTTTCGGCATTTTGCTGGAAGCCGGTTTTTGACAGAAACTGCGGAGAAACTCCCCGTTATTTCCGGCAGGAAAACAGCGGGGAATTTGTGCCGCAAAATGTCGGATTACGCATGATTGATGCGCCGGAATGTGCAAAAGAGCCCGGCGATTTCTCCCCGGGAAACAGACTTGAAATGTTAAAAAATTATGAACGAATACGACCAATTTTTTGGGAAAATTTCAGAAGGAAACGCCCGAAATCATTCTGAATCAAGGAAAACAATGTACAGATTGCACAAAAAACTATGTGAAACAATTGTCAAGCAGAAGCGCGCGGATTTGACAAATGGGCCGTCGTCTGCTAAAATAGTGCCCGCTCAACGGATCATACACACGTTGGAGCGTCTAAATTTTATTTCTCAGGAAGTAAAACGCCGTATAAAAAGACGGCCCTTTGCAGGGAAAAATGCCCTGCGCTTTGCGGGCAGAGGAAGAGCCCGCCGCATTCCCAAATGATGAAAAGAGAGGAGTTGTCTCGTATCGCTTCCGTCAAATTTCAAAAAGCATTGTCTGACCGCGCTCGTGCGGTCACACCCCGTGTGCTGGCGTTCTGCGTCATGGCTGCGTGCCTTGTGTTCACGCTGGCTGTGACCGCCGCGAATCTGCGGCTGACCTACGTCACAGACTCCCACGGTGCGCGTCAGCTGGTGGTCAGCAGTTCCGAGAGTGACCCTGCCCGCGTTATGAGCCTTTCCGGCATTGAGGCCGAAGAGGGCGACCACGTTTACTACACCGCGTTCAGCGGCAATCTTGCCACCCTGAACATTGAGCGGGCCTTCACCGTGAACATCCAGGCCGATGGCCAGGAGTACCCGGTGAAGATGGCCTTTGGCACCGTTGCCGAGGCGCTGGAGCGCGCCGGCATCACCCTGGAGGCAGATGACTACACCGAGCCTGCGCTGGATCAGCTGGTCACTGCGGGCAGTGAGATCACGGTGCACCGGGTGGACTACCAGGACAAGGTGGAGACCCAGACCATCCCCTACGACACCCAGTATGTCTACACCAGCCTGTACTTCCGCAACACCGGCCGGGCCACCACCCTGCAGCATGGGGCGGAGGGCCAGCAGACCGTGACCACCCGCGAAAAGTATGTGGACGGCGAGCTGGAAAACAGCGTCGTCACCGATGTGACCACCACCGTGGAGCCTACCGACCATGTGGTCAAGACCTATGGTGCCGGTGCGCCCGTCTCGCCTCTGACCGGCCCGGACGGCACCACCAACGCCCCCGCCTGCTACAGCCAGGTCCTCACCGGCAAGGCCACGGGCTATTATTCCCGCACGGGCAAGGGCTCGTCGGGCCTGGGCCTGGGCTACGGCACCGTTGCCGTTGACCCCAGCGTCATCCCCTATGGCACGCTGCTGTATATCACTTCCACGGACGGCAGCTTTGTTTACGGTTATGCCGTTGCCACCGACACCGGTATCGCGGTGCAGAACGGCCAGATCCTGGTGGACCTGTTCTATGAGACCTACGCAGAGTCGGTCATCAATGGAGCCATTCAGGTCAACGTTTACGTTGTAGGCTGAACCGCATAGCACACGGAAAAATTTGAAAAAGCACCCGCTTCAGTTTCCTGGATTTACAGGAAAAATGAGGCGGGTCTTTCTTTTTGCCCTATATTCTGTAAAGTTTGCCGAGAATTCTTGTGTAAAATTGGATAAGTTGACCACAATGAAAAAATATTGACGAAAAGATTATAGTAGATTTTGACGGAAAGCCCTTGAAAAATCGGACAAAATTCTTTAATATAAGAGAGTAAAAGGCACAGGACTGCCCATGCGGCCTGTGCGGGGAGGAGCTGTTTATGAAACCGACTGAGGAAAAGATCCAGAAAGATCCCTCGGATCTGCCGATTTATCTGTTCAAGCAGGGCAATAACTGTGAAGCGTACCGTTACTTTGGTGCACACCTTGAGACCCGCGCCGGAGAGTCCGGTGTGGTGTTCCGCGTCTGGGCACCGCACGCGACGGCCATCAGCGTGGTGGGCGATTTCAATAGCTGGAAACCGGGCAGCCACCCGATGCGCAAAGTGGATGGGGATTCTGTCTGGGAGCTGTTCATCCCCGGCGTAAAGGAATACGATGTCTACAAGTACTGTGTGACCACCCGGGGCGGCGACCTGATCTACAAGGCCGACCCCTATGCGTTCCACGCGGAGACCCGCCCCTCCAACGGCAGCAAGGTCTACGATCTGAACGGCTTTGTCTGGCACGACGAGGCCTGGCAGGCCGCCCAGAAGAAGGCCGATGTCATCAACGGCCCCATGAACATCTACGAGATGCACGCGGGCAGCTGGAAGCTCAAGGACGAGAAGGTTCCCTATAACTATTCCGAGCTGGCCGACGAGCTGATCCCCTACATCACCGAGATGGGTTACACCCATGTGGAGCTCTGCCCGTCATGGAGTACCCCTTCGATGGCAGCTGGGGCTATCAGGTCACGGGCTATTTTGCCCCCACCAGCCGCTACGGCACCCCGAAGGACCTGATGGCTTTCGTGGACAAGATGCATGAGGCGGGCATCGGCGTCATCATGGACTGGGTGCCGGCTCACTTCCCGAAAGACCAGTTCGGCCTGTACAACTTCGATGGCGAAGCCTGCTACGAAGACCCGAACCCCAAGCGCGGCGAGCACAAAGAGTGGGGCACCATGGTGTTCGACTTTGGCCGTAGCGAGGTGCAGAGCTTCCTGATCTCCAGCGCGCTCTACTGGCTGGAGCAGTATCACATCGACGGCCTGCGTGTGGACGCTGTGGCTTCCATGCTCTATCTGGACTACAACCGCAAGCAGGGCGAGTGGGAGCCCAACAAGAACGGCGGCAAGGAGAACCTTGAAGCTGTGGCATTCCTGCGCAAGCTCAACGATACGATTCTGGGCCGTCACCCCCACAAGTACATGATCGCAGAGGAGTCCACCGCGTGGCCCATGGTCACGAAACCGGCTTCCGACGGCGGCCTGGGCTTCAATTTCAAGTGGAACATGGGCTGGATGAACGACATGCTCAGCTACATGAAGACCGACCCGCTCTTCCGTTCGGGCAACCACAACAAGGTCACGTTCAGCTTCTTCTACGCCTTCAGCGAGAACTTCGTGCTGCCCATCAGCCACGACGAAGTCGTGCACGGCAAGGGCAGCCTCATCAACAAGATGCCCGGCGATTATGAGGCCAAGTTTGCAAACCTCCGCACGTTCTTCGGCTACATGATGGCCCACCCCGGCAAGAAGCTGCTGTTCATGGGTCAGGAGTTCGGCCAGTTCACCGAGTGGAACGAGGAAAAGCAGCTGGATTGGATGCTGCTGGGCTACGACAAGCACACCGAGCTGCAGACCTACGTCAAGACCCTGAACAAGTTCTACAAAGACCACCCTGCCTTCTGGCAGATCGACTACAGCTGGGAGGGCTTCCAGTGGATCGTCCCCGACGACTCCCGTCAGAGTCGTGGCCTTCCTGCGCAAGGACGCAAACGGCAAGCAGATCCTCGTGGTCTGCAACTTCAACCCCGTCCTGCGCGAGGGCTATGCCCTGGGCGCACCCGTGGCAGGTACATACAAGGAAGTGCTGAACAGCGATGATGAGGCCTTCGGCGGTTCCGGCGCGGTCCATAACAAGTCCGTGCGCACCCACAAGAAGCCCGCTGCACGGCTTTGAGCAGAGCATCACCATCACCCTGCCGCCCATGAGCACCCTGTATTTTGAGGTGCCCACCAAGCGCACCCGCAAGGCAGCAGATCCGGCCAAGACGGCCCAGACCGTGAAAAAGACCGCTGCCAAAAAGACAGCCGCCAAGACCACGAAGACCGCCAAGGCTGAGCCTGCCGTGAAGGAGGAAAAGCCCAAAAAGACCTCCACCCGCAAGGCAAAGGCAGAAGCGGAACCTGCACCTGAAAAGGCCCCGGCCAAGCGGGGCCGGAAGCCCAAGGCAGAAGCCGCTGCCGCACCCGAAGCAGCACCCGCCAAGCGGGGCCGCAAACCCAAAGCCGAGCCCGCTGAAGCTGCCCCCGCGGCAGCCGAAAAGCCTGCCCGCAAGCCCCGCGCCAAAAAGGCCGCCAAGACCAAGGAGTGACCGGGGCGCATCCGCACAACACAGTCAAACCATTTCCAAATCCAATAAATCCGGAAATGTGTAAAAGGGGAGAATAAAGCTATGGCAAAAGAAATTGTGGCAATGATCCTTGCCGGCGGACGTGGCTCGCGCTTGTACGCGCTGACACAGAAAACGGCAAAACCGGCAGTGTCCTTTGGCGGCAAATACCGTATTGTGGACTTCCCGCTGTCCAACTGCGTCAACTCCAACATCGATACCGTTGGCATCGCAACGCAGTATCAGCCCCAGAAGCTGAACGAGTACATCGGCAACGGCCAGCCTTGGGATCTGGACCGTCTGTACGGCGGCGTGCACACCCTGCCCTCCCTACGAGCAGGCCAAGGGTACCGACTGGTACAAAGGCACTGCAAACGCCATCTACCAGAACATCAGCTTCATCGACAACTATGACCCGGAGTACGTCATCATCCTGTCCGGCGACCAGATCTGCAAGCAGGATTACGCCGACTTCCTCCGCTTCCACAAGGAGAAGGGCGCGGAGTTCTCTGTGGCCGTCATGGAAGTTGACTGGAAGGAAGCTTCCCGTTTGGCCTGATGGTCGCAGACGAGGACGACAAGATCACCGAGTTCCAGGAGAAGCCCCCTGTGCCTAAATCCAATCTGGCTTCCATGGGCATCTACATCTTCAACTGGGATATCCTCAAGAAGTATCTGGAAGAGGACGAGGCAGATCCCAACTCCAAGAACGACTTCGGCATGAACATCATCCCCGCGCTGCTGCGCGACGGCCGTAAGATGTATGCGTACCACTTCAACGGCTACTGGCGTGACGTGGGTACCATCGACAGCCTGTGGGAAGCCAACATGGAGGTCCTGGACCCCGAGAACTCCGGCATCGACATCTTCGACGAGAAGTGGAAGATCTACAGCCGCAACCCCGTGCTGCCCGCACAGAAGATCGGCCCCCGCGCTGTGGTGCAGGATTCGCTGGTCACTGAGGGCTGCCAGATCTACGGCTGCGTCAAGCACTCTGTGCTGAGCGCAGGCGTCGTCGTGGAAGAGGGCGCAACGGTCGAGGATGCCGTCCTGATGGATGGCGTCGTGGTCAAGGCAGGCGCAGTGGTCAAGCGCTGCATCCTCGCTGAGAATGTCGTGGTGGGCGCAGGTGCCAAAATCGGCGGCGACGGCCCCATTACGCATGTCGGCACCGGTCTGACCATTGGCGCAGGCGCTACCGTCAAAGAGGGCGCCAAAGTATTTGATTCCGTCAAGGAGGGCGAGGAAGTATGCTGAGCCAGAACAACAATGCGTTGGGCATCATTTTCCCCAACAGCTATGATAACACCGTGCCGGAGCTGGTGACCGAGCGCGCAATGGCTTCGATCCCCTTTGCAGGCCGTTACCGCATGGTGGACTTTATGCTGTCCAGCATGGCAAACTGCGGCATCTCCAATGTCTCCATCGTGGTGCGCAAGAACTACCACTCCCTGATGGATCATCTGGGCACTGGCCGTGAGTGGGATATGGCCCGCCGTCACGGCGGCCTGAACATTGTGCCTCCCTTTGCAGAAAAGGGCGTGCGCATTTATTCCGGCCGTGTGGAGGCTCTGGGCTCCATCCTGAGCTACCTGGAGAACCAGAAGGAGAAGTACGTTGTGATGAGCGATGCCAACATCGCCATCAACTACGATTTCAACGCCCTGCTGGCTGCCCATCAGGCAAGCGGCGCGGATGTGACCATCGCTTACCAGAAGACCGAGATCCCCGAGGGCCGCAAGAACGACAACTACACCTTGACTGTCGATGCCGATGGCCGTGTGACCGAGCTGCTGTTCAACGATTACCGCCCCGGTGTCCAGAACCTCGACCTGAACATCTATGTTCTGGAGCGCGAGACCCTGATCAAGCTGGTCAAGGATGCGACCTCCCGCGGCCTGATCTACTTTGAGCGTGACATCCTGGCCCACAACGTCAACATCCTGAACATCCGTGCTCTGGAGTACACCGGCTATGTGGCTCATGTCTGCGATATGAAGAGCTACTTTGATGAGAACCTCAAGCTCATCGACGAGAAGAACCTGAACGCTCTGTTCCCCAAGGAGAGCCCTGTCTACACCAAGATCCGTGATGACAACCCCGTGCGCTACGTCAACGGCTCTTCCGTCAGCAATTCCCTGCTGGCCGATGGCTGTGTCATCGAGGGCACCGTGGAGAACTGCGTGCTGTTCCGCGGCGTTCGCGTCAAGAAGGGTGCTGTGGTCAGAAACTGTGTCCTGATGCAGGATACCGTTGTGGAACCAGGCGCTCAGCTGGACTGCGTTGTCACCGATAAGAACGTGCGTGTGACCGCCGACAAGAAGCTCTCCGGTACCGAGAGCTTCCCGGTCTATGTTCAGAAGAACCACACCGTCTGAGCCTGACACACTGAAACTTTCACAGGGGCGGCTCCCCTCCCCGGTAGCCCCTCTCAAAGAGGGGCGGGGGCCTTTGCGCCCCCGCCCGCTCTTTGTGTATCCGCCCTTTTTCTGGAAAGGAGAAATACTATGAAAATCCTGTACGCTGCTTCGGAAGCGACTCCCTATGCAAAGTCCGGCGGTCTGGCCGACGTGGCAGGCTCCCTGCCCAAGGCGCTGGTCAAGGACGGCGTGGATGCCCGCGTCATCATGCCGCTGTACGGCGACCTGAAGTTGCGCGACAAGCTGGAATATGTTACCAACTACTCGGTTCCCGTGGGCTGGCGCAGCCAGTACTGCGGCCTGTTCAAGGCTGAGGTCAACGGCGTGACCTACTACTTCCTGGACAACGAGTATTACTTCAAGCGCCGCGGCCTGTACGGCTTCTACGATGACGGCGAGCGCTTCGCTTCTTCTCCCGCGCTGTGCTGGAGACCCTGTTCTACATCGACTTTACCCCCGACATCATCAACTGCAACGACTGGCAGACCGCACTGGTTCCCGTGTACCTGAACCTGTACTACCGCCATCTGGATAAGTTCAACCGGATCAAGACCATCTTCACCATCCACAACATTGCATATCAGGGCAAGTACGGCACCGATATCCTGGAGGATACCTGCGGCATCGGCCGCCGCGACCAGCACATCGTGGAGTACGACGGCTGCGCCAACTTTATGAAGGGCGCCTTCGAGACCGCCGATAAGATCACCACCGTCAGCCCCACCTACGCACAGGAGATTTTGGACCCCTGGTTCAGCTACGGTCTGGACGCTCTGCTGAGTGAGAAGCAGTATAAGCTCTGCGGCATCCTGAACGGCATCGACATGGAGGCCAATGACCCTGCCACCGACCCAGATCCCCTTCAATTACGACGTCAACAACGTCGAGACCGGCAAGGCCAAGTGCAAGGAAGCTTTGCAGGATAAGTTTGGTCTCATAAAGATGGCAGCCCCGTCTTTGCAATGGTCAGCCGCATGGTGGGCATGAAGGGCTTCGATCTCGTCCAGAGCGTGGCTGACGGCCTCGTGGACCGCGGCATCGAGCTGGTCATCCTGGGCAGCGGCGAGAGCCAGTACGAGACCTTCTTCTCCGACCTGTGCGGCCGTCATCCGGGCCGCGTAGGCACCTACATCGGCTTCGAGCCTGCCCTGTCTCAGGAGATCTATGCCGGCGCAGATGTGTTCATCATGCCGTCCAAGAGCGAGCCCTGCGGTCTGGCCCAGATGGTCGCCTGCCGTTACGGCACACCTCCCATCATCCGTGAGACCGGCGGCCTGCGGGATTCCATCCACGACTGCACGCTGGGCGAGGGCAACGGCTTCACCTTCGCCGGTTACAACGCCCATGAGCTGTACGTGCCTGCTGCCGTGCACAGGATCGCTACTACGACAAAGGAGGACTGGAAGAACCTCGTGCACCACGACATGGAGTGCGATTTCAGCTGGGGCTTCTGGTGTCGGCAGAAGGCACGGAGGCGGTCGGGCAGGCCGATGGCTGGCAGGAACTGACCACTCTGGAACCTCTTGACGAAAGCAATACTTTCTTTTACAGCAAGGACGACCAGACGTTTGAGAAGATCACCCACCCGGAAAAGGATGTCAAAACCGCAGACGGCATCGTGGATTATCTGGGAGACGGTGCAGTGGCGGTTGTGACTGACCCGGAGGATGCCGCCTACAACGCCGGTGACCGGGGTCAGAACTACGCATGGTCAGCGGTCGGCTACGGCGACTGGCTGTATGTGGGCACCTGCTACGCCGCCATCGGCAACACCCTCTCCCTGGTGAAGAGCAGTCTGGGCGACGAATACGACGACAAGGTGCTTGCCGCCACCTTTGATGCCCTTTACAACGGCACCTTCTTTCTGACCGAGGAGGATGGCGGCCGGCCCAAGGGCGTGCTGGTGAAGATCAACACCAAGACCGGCGAGACCAAGGTGTTGATGTCCGGCTCCTATAACGGTTACACACCCCTGTTCCGCAACGCATTGGAGTATCACGGCAAGCTGTACTTCTGCGGCAGTGTGGGTGGCGGCGGCATCGGCTTTCTGCCCAGCATCTGGCAGGTGGACCCGGCCACCGACGAGTGCAAACCGGTGTATATCGGTCTGAACAGCGTGGAGGATTATGCCGCAGCCTACCAGCAGGGCATCTCCGTGGGCATCCGCGGTATGTGTGTCTACAAGGATCAGCTGGTCGTCAGCAACGTGACCATGGATGCCGCCACCGGCAAGAGCAGCGCCGCCCTGCTGATCTCCTCCGACCCGGAAAAGGGCTTTACTCAGATCGCGGATTCCGACAGCCTGTTCAACTACCCCGCCTATCACTACGCCGACAGCATCTACGGCGGCAGCATCTGGGATATGGCTGAGTTCAACGGCCGCCTGTATGTTTCCATCTGCACCGGCACCGAGGACAATATGCCGGACGACAACACCATGCAGTCCTTTGCACTGGTGCGGGGCGACCAGAACCCCGACGGCACCTTCACATGGACACCCGTGGCAGGCAATCAGGAAAAAGATGGTGCCCGCTACACCTTCGGCATCGACCCGGAACGCACCCGCTCCGGTGCGGCGAACCTGATCGTGTACAACGACCACCTCTATATTGGCGAGTACAACGACGAAGAGATCGCACTGGAGCGCATCCTCTTTGCCAAGACCGGCAAGAACGCCGACGGTCAGTTTGGCGGCGGACTGGACTGCCGGTTCATCAACGCCAATCTGGAACAGTCGGTGAACCTGTACCGCATGGACAGGGACGAGAACATGGAGCTTGTGGTGGGCAATGCCACTAAAATGTTCCCCTCCGGCAGCCTTTCTGGTTTAAAGTCCGGCTTTGGGCGCAACGAGAACCAGTACATCTGGCGGATGCAGGTGTATGATGGCAAGCTGTATGTGGGCACCTTTGACACCAGCAGTATGCTGGAGTGCGTTGGTCAGTTCGTCAACGGCAACCTGCTGACGCGCACCCCCGCGCAGTGGAAGACCCAGTGGGAATACCTCAAGACCCTGATGAAGGCACTGCAGGCGACGGACCCCGACGGCAACGGGGACCCCGACACGCTGGCCCAGACCATCAAGTTTTCCTACAAATTCGTGTTCAAGAACATCACAATCAGCAACATCGCCAGTGCCATCCGGCTGCTCAACTACATGCGCAAGGCAAAGCAGGGCTTTGACCTGTATGTTTCGGAGGACGGCGTGAACTTCCAGACCATCACCGTGGACGGTTTTGGAGACCCCTACAACCATGGTCTGCGGGTGTTCGCCACCACCGACCAGGGCCTGTGCCTTGGCACTGCCAATCCCTTCTACGGCACGCAGGTGTGGATCAAGCGCAAGGACAGCTGACCCCCGCACTTCCAGGATAACCGCCGCCCGGCTCTCAAATGAGCTGGGCGGTTTTTTGTGTTTTGCACAAGAAACCTATCATATTTTTGGTATTGATGCTGCCGGAGACGGACATACTCCACCGTGGACGTACAATTATGGCGTTAGTGTGAACGAACTATGAAGTTTTACCAAAAATCGGTGGAAAATTGATTGAAAAGTTCAGTGGATTGAATTATACTATCCATATAAGCTTCTTAACCGGAGCGAAACCATTGCGAAAGGGTGCGGCGGGCTGCTGGTTCGGGCCTGCGCACAGAGGGAGGGCGACACCGCATGAAGGGCTGGTACAAGGCTCTGGAAGATCTGGTCTGGCTGACCCAGCTGGGCCTGAATATGCTGCTGCCGCTGGTCATGTGTCTGGGCGGTGCCTGGTGGGCGGTGAACAGCTGGAGCTGGCCGGAATGGGTGTTCCTGCCGGCCATCCTGCTGGGCCTTGCCTCCGGGGCGCAGAACTTCTGGTATTTTGCCAAGGAGCACCTGGACCGCGCCAAAAAGGAAAAACCGAAGCGGGTGGGGTTCAACTCACATCAGTAAACTTAACAGGAGGTTCCCCTTTATGAAATTGCAGCCGGAATCCAAAAAGGAGCTGCTGCGCATCGCCTGCGGCACGGCCATCTGCACCGCTGCCCTGTGGGTGGCCTTTGCGGCGCTGCACCTGGTGGGCTGGGTGAAGTTTGATTACACTGTCGTCCTGGGCAGTCTCGTGGGCGCAGCCGTCGCCATCGGCAACTTTGCGGGCATCTGCATCGTGTGTCAGAAGGTCATCGACGAGCAGGATGAGAAGCGGCGCAAAGCCACATTACAAGCTTCCTACAACGTCAGAATGCTTTTGCAGGCGGTGTGGATCATCGTGTCCATCGGGGCACCCTGCTTCCAGCCCTTTGCCAGCGTTCTGCCCTGCTGTTCCCGCGTGTTACGATCTACTACCTGCAAATAACCGGCAAGTACAAGCCCCTTGCACCGGCCGGGCCCTCGGTGGACGTCTCTGTGGAGGACGACCCCGAACCCGCCCCGGAGCCGGCGGATGAACCCCGTGACGAAGGGGGTGAAACGTAACAAATGGAACTGAACGGCGCAAAGATCCTGTATACCATCCATACCGACATCCCGGTGCTGGGTGACTTTAAAATTACCCAGACCTTTGTGAGCACATGGATCGTCATGGCGCTGCTCTCGGGTTTTGCCTTCTGGCTGGGCGTGACCTCAAACTGGAAAACGTCTCAAAGCGGCAGGCCGCCGCGGAGTTCATCGTGAACGGCTGGATCAGTTCGTGCACGACAACATGGGATATCACTTCGACAAGTTCATCCCGCTGATGGGTCGATCTTCGCTCTCAGCATCGGCTGCAACCTGATCAGTGTGATGGGCCTGTGGAGCCCCACGGCAGACCTGAACACCGAGGCAGCCTGGGCCATTGTGGTGTTTGTGCTGATCATGTACTACAAGATTAAGACCAACGGCATCTTTTCCTACCTCAAGGGTCTGCTCGATCCATCTTATCATGGCACCCGTCAATGTGCTGTCAGAGATGTCTACCCCCGTCAGCATGGCGTTCCGTCACTTCGGCAACATCCTGTCCGGTACCGTCATTTCCACCCTGCTGTACTGGGCACTGGCGAGCCTGAGCCACGTCATTTTCGGCTGGCTGCCGGCTTCCTGAGCCAGCTCCAGCTGTTCCAGATCGGCATCCCGGCCTTCACGGGCCTGTATTTCGACTGGTTCGGCGGCTGCATTCAGGCGTTCATCTTCTGTACCCTGACCACCATCTTCATCAAACGTGCTGCCGGTGAGGAGTAAGCCTCCCGCCCCGGCATCTCCCAAAACAAACTTCTTTTGGAGGACACAAACTATGACTGACTTCCAATTCCTTGCTCGTGGTATCGCCCTGGCTGGCTGCGGCATCGGCGCAGGCTGCGCGCTGATCGCAGGTATCGGCCCTGGTATCGGCGAAGGCAACGCTGCTGCTGCTGCCTGTGAGGCTGTTGGTCGCCAGCCCGAGTGCAAGAGCGACGTTACCAGCACCCTCATCCTCGGTGTTGCCCTGTCCGAGACCACCGGTATCTACGGCTTCGTCACCGGCCTGCTGCTCATCTTCCTGGCTCCCGGCATGTTTATGAAGTATCTGGCATAAGCGGAACCTTTTACATAACGAAAGGAGACGCTTATGCAACTTTACCAGGCATTGATCACGCTGGACGGCTGGACGTTTCTGGCCCAGATCTGCAACCTGATGATCCAGCTGCTGATCTTCAAAAAGCTGCTGCTGAACCCGATCAAACAAGTCATCGCCGAGCGCAAGGCCAAGGCCGACAGCGAGATCGCCGACGCTCGAAAGCTGCGCACCGAGGCTGAAGCCATGAAAGCGGAGTACGAGCAGAACCTGCAGAATGCCCGCGCCGAGGCCAACCAGATCGTGGCCCGTGCGCAGAAAACGGCCACTGCCCGCAGGTGAAGAGATCCTGGGCGAGGCCCGTGCACAGGCCGCTGCCTTCAAGCAGAAGGCGGAGGCTGACATTGCGCAGGAGCGCAAGAAGGCGGTCAACGAGGCAAAGGACGAGATCGGCGGCATGGCCATGGAGATCGCCTCCAAGGTGGTCGAGCGTGAGATCAAAGCCGCTGACCACAAGGACCTGATCGACGAATTTATCAAAAACGTGGGTGAAGCATCATGACCGAGACAGCAAGGATGTACGGCGGCAGTCTGTATGACCTGGCAGCGGAGGAAGGGCTGGAGACCCGCATTCTGGGCGAGCTGGACGAGAGCCGCAACAGCTTCTTAAGGCAAGCCCGGAGTACCTGCGGCTGCTCAGCACCCCCAGCATCCCCAAGAAAGAGCGCTGCGGCCTGCTGGACGAAGCCTTCCGGGATCGGGTCCACCTCTATGTGCTGAACTTTTTGAAGATCCTGTGCGAGAAGGGCACCCTGCGGGAGCTGCCCGGCTGCGCCCGGGCCTACCGCATGCGCTACAATGAGGCACACGGCATTCTGGAAGCCACAGCCATCTCGGCTGTTCCGCTGACGAGCAGCAGCAGACCAGGAAGAGCCCTGCACAAGCTGGAAAGCTGACCGGCAAGACCATCGACCTTAAAACCAAGGTCGACCTCCGCCTGTGCTGGGCGGTATCCGGCTGGACATCGAGGGCACTGAGCTGGACGGCACGGTCCAGAACCGTCTTGCCTCCCTGCGCCGGGATATTGCGGCGGTCACGTAACATTCCCCTGCCCTTTACAAACGGGGCAGAGCACAGAACGAATTTCCACCCGAAAGATTATGAATTGAGTGGTGAATACAGAGATGCAACTGAAACCTGAAGAGATCTCCAAGATCATCCGTGCTCAGATCAAGCATTACGAAAATGTCATCGAGCAGAGCGAGGTCGGCACGGTCATTCTGGTGGGCGACGGCATCGCCCGCGCCAGTGGTCTGGAAAAGTGCATGGCAGGCGAGCTGCTTCAGTTTGAGAACGGCGAATACGGCATGGCTCAGAACCTTGAGGAGAATACCGTTTCCATCGTGCTGCTGGGCTCGGACGCCGGCATCAAGGAGGGCAGCACCGTCAAGCGCACCGGCAAGGTGGTGTCCGTCCCTGTGGGCGATGCACTGATCGGCCGTGTCGTCAACGCACTGGGCCAGCCCATCGACGGCGCAGGCCCCATTGAGACGACGGAGTTCCGGCCCATTGAGAGCCCGCTGCTCCCGGCATCATCGAGCGCCAGCCCGTCAAGGAACCCTTGCAGACCGGCATCAAGGCCATCGACTCCATGATCCCCATCGGCCGCGGCCAGCGTGAGCTCATCATCGGCGACCGCCAGACCGGCAAGACCACCATCGCGTCCGATACCATCATCAACCAGAAGGGCAAGGATGTTATCTGCATCTATGTCGCCATCGGCCAGAAGCGCTCTACCGTGGCAAACCTCGTGCAGAGCCTCACCGAGGCTGGTGCCATGAGCTACACCATCGTGGTGTCGGCAACGGCATCCGAGCTGTCCGCCCCTGCAGTATATCGCCTCCCTACTCCGGCTGTGCCATGGGCGAATACTTCATGCACAAGGGCAAGCACGTCCTTATCATCTATGACGACCTGTCCAAGCACGCTGTCGCTTACCGCGCCCTCTCGCTGCTGATCCGCCGTCCCCCGGGACGTGAGGCTTACCCCGGCGATGTCTTCTACCTGCACTCCCGTCTGCTGGAACGCGCGGCCAAGCTCTCCAATGAGCTGGGCGGCGGCAGCCTGACGGCTCTGCCCATCATCGAGACGCAGGCGGGTGACGTGTCCGCCTACATCCCCACCAACGTCATCTCCATCACCGACGGCCAGATCTTCCTGGAGACGGAGCTGTTCCACTCCGGCGTTATGCCCGCCGTCAACCCCGGCATCTCGGTCTCCCGTGTTGGCGGCAACGCCCAGATCAAGGCCATGAAGAAGGTTGCCGGCACCCTGAAGCTGATTTACTCCCAGTACCGCGAGCTGCAGTCGTTCGCCCAGTTCGGTTCCGATCTGGACGCGGACACCAAGGCCCGTCTGGCACAGGGCGAGCGCATCGTGGAAGTGCTCAAGCAGAACCGCTCCGCCCCTGTGGCCGTGGAAAAGCAGGTGGCGATCCTGTATGCCACCATCCATGATCTTCTGGTCAAGGTCAAGGTGGCTGATGTGGCCGAATACGAAAAGGGTCTGTACGAATATCTCGAGAATGATGCCGCCGGTGCCGCTGTGATGGAGACCATCCGCACCACCGGCAATCTGGACAAGGACACCGAGGAAGCACTCAAGGGCGTTCTGTCCGCTTACACCGAGAGCTTCGTCAAGGCGCACTGAGGGAAGGAGGCGTAACGCATGGCAGGTTCCATGAAGGACATCAAGCTGCGCATCAAAAGCGTAGAGAGTACCATGCAGATCACCAAGGCTATGGAGCTGGTGGCTTCCTCCAAAATGCGCCGTGCCAAGGAGCGGGTGGAACACAGCCGCCCCTACTTTGAAACGCTGCACGACACGCTGACCGGCATTGCGGCTGCAGACCCCCGGGCCCGCAATCCCTACCTGCGGCGGGATGAGATCAAACGCACCCTGCTGATCGTCATTGCAGGCGACCGCGGCCTGGCGGGCGGCTATAACGCCAACATCTTCAAGCAGGCGGATGCCCACGAGGGCCCGGTGACGGTGCTGCCCATTGGCAAAAGAAGTCAGGAGTACTTTGCCCACCACGGAGCCGACCTGTTCACCGAAGAGGTGCTGCTGGCGGCGGATGTCTCGGTAGGTGAGTGCTTTGCCCTCTCCCGGAAGATCACCGAGGGCTACCTGAAGGGCGATTACGACGCAGTGAAACTCTGCTACACCCGGTTCGACTCGATGATGACCCAGACCGCTGTCACCATGGAGGTGCTGCCCCTGACCATTGAGCCCACCGAGGAGCAGAAGGCCGCGGCCCGCCGCAGCCAGATCCTGTACAAGCCCAGCAGCGAGGAAGTGTTCCGCGCCATCATCCCCGAGTATGTGGCCGGCATCGTCTACGGCGCCGTGTGCGAGAGCGTGGCCAGTGAGCTGGCCGCCCGCCGCACCGCCATGGATGCCGCCACCAAGAACGCCGGCGAGATGATCGACCATCTGAATCTGTATTACAACCGCGCCCGTCAGGCTGCCATCACGCAGGAGATCAGCCCGAGATCGTGGCAGGCGCAGAAATCTAAAAAAGGAGAATAGCCTATGTCCGAAAAACACATCGGCAAGGTGATCCAGGTCATCGGCCCGGTGCTGGACATCCAGTTCAAGGATGGAGAGCTGCCGGACCTGCTCAACGCCATCGAGATCGACAACCACGGCCAGAAGCTGGTGGTCGAGGTGGCGCAGCTGACCGGTGACAACGTCGCCCGCTGCATCGCCATGAGCAGCACCGACGGCCTGGTGCGCGGCACCGAGGCCGTGGACACCGGCGAGTCCATCAAGGTCCCCGTCGGTGACCAGTGCCTGGGCCGCGTGTTCAACCTGCTGGGTGAGCCGGTGGACAATAAGCCCGCCCCCACCCCGGAGGCTTACTGGCCCATCCACCGCCCCGCTCCCAGCTATGAGGAGCAGCAGTCCACCACAGAGATCCTGGAGACCGGCATCAAGGTCGTTGACCTGATCTGCCCCTACGCAAAGGGCGGTAAGATCGGTCTGTTCGGCGGTGCCGGCGTGGGCAAGACCGTCCTGATCCAGGAGCTGATCTACAACATCGCCACCGAGCACAACGGTTATTCGGTGTTCACCGGCGTCGGCGAGCGCACCCGCGAGGGCAACGACCTGTACGGTGAAATGACCGAGAGCGGCGTTATCAACAAGACCGCTCTGGTCTACGGCCAGATGAACGAGCCTCCCGGAGCCCGTATGCGCGTGGCCCTGTCCGGCCTGACCATGGCGGAGTATTTCCGCGATGTCAAGAATCAGGACGTGCTGCTCTTCATCGACAACATCTTCCGCTTCACCCAGGCAGGCTCTGAGGTGTCGGCTCTGCTGGGCCGTATGCCCTCCGCCGTCGGCTACCAGCCTACGCTGGCTACCGAGATGGGCGCTCTGCAGGAGCGCATCACCTCCACCCGCAAGGGCTCCATCACCTCGGTGCAGGCTGTCTACGTTCCCGCCGATGACCTGACCGACCCGGCCCCTGCCACTACCTTCACCCATCTGGATGCCACCACGGTCCTGAGCCGTGACATTGCATCTCAGGGCATCTACCCCGCTGTGGACCCGCTGGATTCCACCAGCCGCATCCTCAGCCCCGAGGTCGTGGGTCAGGAGCACTACGAGATCGCCCGCGATGTCCAGAAGGTGCTGCAGCGCTACAAGGAGCTGCAGGATATCATTGCCATCATGGGCATGGACGAACTGAGCGAAGAGGACAAGCTGACCGTCAGCCGCGCCCGCAAGGTGCAGCGCTTCCTGAGCCAGAGCTTCCATGTTGCGGAGCAGTTCACCGGTATGCCCGGTCAGTATGTGCCGCTGAAGGAGACCCTGCGCGGCTTCAGGATGATCCTGAACGGCGAGTGCGATGACCTGCCCGAGAGCGCGTTCCTCTTCGCGGGCACCATCGACGACGTGTTCGCCAAGGCGAAGAAAGGGTAAACCATGACGACCTTTCATCTGACGGTGGTCACACCGGACGGCTGTGTCTTTGACGGACAGGCTGAACGGGTGGTCTGCCGCGCCATCGACGGCGACCTTGCCATTCTGGCAAAGCACGGCGATTACTGCACGGCGCTGGGCATGGGCGAAGCCCATCTCGTGGACGCGGACGGCCAGCGCCGCCGCGCCGCCTGCATGGGCGGGATGCTCACCGTGCTGAACGGGGATGTCCATCTGGTCGCTACCACCTGGGAGTGGGCCGAGGAGATCGACCAGGCCCGCGCCGAGGCCTCCAAGAAGCGCGCCGAAGAGATCCTGGCCCGGAAGGACCTGGATGAGCGCGAATATGAGCTGGCCCAGGCCCGCCTCAAGCGCGCCCTCGTCCGCACCTCTGTCCACTGACCCCGGAGCGCTGGACAAATCAGCGCCGCTGTGGTACACTGATATCAGAAAAATCAAATCAACAAAGGCTCCTTTGGAGTGCTGCAAACAGGGACCCCCCTGAAAAACCGGGGTTGCGTGCTTGCGGGCATTCTGAAGGAGCTTTTTTGATGCAAAGGAGGATGTGCATGAAGAAAAATCTGGATATGACAGAGGGAAAGCCGATCTCCCTGCTGTGGGCCTTTACCTTTCCTACATTGATGGGCAACCTGCTGAATCAGGTCTACTCCATTACCGACAGCATCGTGGTGGGGCGGTATCTCGGACAGACTGCCCTTGCGGCGGTGGGCAGCACCATGCCGGTGATCCTGCTGCTGGCAGCCCTGATGATCGGCATCAATGTGGGCGTGGGGATCATCATCAGCCGGTACTTTGGCCAAAAGAACGAGGAGCTGATGCGGAGGGCTTTTGTAAACAGCCTGTATCTGGGGCTGTTCCTGTCGGCAGGGATGATGGTGATGGGCCTGACCTTCTCCGGCACCATCCTGCGGTGGATGGGGACCCCGGAGGGCCCTCTGCAGGAAGCCACCGCCTATCTGGAGATCAGTTTCATCACCATGATCTGCCCCTTGATGTATTATTTGTTTTCCAGTGCATTCCGGGGGCTGGGAGACAGCCAGACAGCGCTGTACTGCCTGATCGTCTCCGTTCTGAGCAATATTGGCCTGGACGTGCTGTTTGTGGCTGTGTTCCGCTGGGGAGTGGCCGGGTCTGCCTGGGCCACGGCACTGGCGCAGGCCCTGTCGGCGGTGGTGGCGGCGGTGCTGCTGTTCCGCAAATATCCCATGATGCGGATGCGGCGGCAGGACCTCCGGCTCCATGGAAAGCTGCTGCGGCAGATCACGGTGTTGGCCATTCCCATTGCGGTGCAGTCTGCCTTCAACAATCTGGGCAATCTGGTGGCACAGAGTGCCGTCAATCTGTTCGGCGAGGCCACCATGGCGGCCTACACTGCCGCCAGCCGCATCGGAACGCTGGCCCTGATGCCGGTGGAGACCATCGGTTCTTCCCTCAGCGTCTATGCCTCCCAGAACCACGGAGCCGGCAAGCCGCAGCGCATCCGGCAAGGGGTACGGGCCTCCCTGCAGCTGTCTCTGGTGGTCAGCACCGTGCTGGGAGTGTTTCTGCTGCTCTGTGGCCGCCAGATGGCAGGGCTGTTCCTCGCGGAGCCGTCTGCGGAGATCCTGACTGTGGTGCAGCGGTTTCTGCTGATCACGGCGGTGCCGGGGATCCTGGCCGGTGTGATGCAGGTGTATCAGCAGGTGCTCCGCGGCGTTGACAGGGCAAATCAGGCACTGATGGGCGGCGTGATGCAGCTCATTACAAAAATTGCGGTGGTGGCTGTGGGCGCATGGGGAATGCGGAATCTGGATGTGGTCTGGCTTGGCTGGCCCGCTTCCTTTGTGGCCGGAACCGTGATCCCGTACTTCTGCTTTCAGAAGATCGCGCGGGAAATAGAAACAGAATAAAACAGAAAGTACCCCCGGAAGGCAGATCGCTCTCCGGGGGCGCTGTGTATTGATATTGATAGATCAGCAGAGCCGCAGGCTGTCCAGCACAGCGTTGACCACAGCCAGCCCCACCTGACCGGGGGCGCTGGCTGTGCCGGGATTGGCAAAGGTCATGGCAGAGCCAAAGGCTCTCGCCGCAAAGGCGGCTCACGGCTCCCAGTGCGCCCATGCTCATGGTAATGACGGGCGTTTCGGGGTGGTGGTCGGTCATCTCGGCGGTGGCGGCCAGCAGCTCCAGCACATCGGCACGGCTCTGGGGCATCACAGCCAGCTTGGGCAGGTCGGCCCCCGCCTGCTGCATGGCCACCATCCGGGAGACCAGCTCGGCCTTGGGCGGGGTCTTATGGAAGTCGTGGCTGGAGCACACGACCTTGACCCCGGCGGTGTGCGCGTCCTGAACCAGTGCGGGAAGGTCTGTGCCTGCGGTGAAGAACTCAATATCAATGAGGTCAGTGCAATCGGTATCCAGAACCGTGCGGAGAAAACGGAGGTATCCCTCATGGCTGACCGGTACGCTGCCGCCCTCTTCCTTCGTGCGCAGGGTCACAAGCAGCAGCTTCTCCTTTAAGAGGACCCGCAGCTTCGCCAGGCAGTGCACCACTGCCCCGGGGTCAGCGGCTGCATCAAACAGATCGACACGCCATTCCACACAATCGGCGCACAGTGTGGAAAACGCAGCGGCCTTTTCCAGGATCGCAGCTTCGGTGCGCTCTACGATGGGCAGAATGACTTTGGGGCGGCCTTCGCCGATACGGCAGCCGCGGACAGGAACACAGGACATGGCGCTTCTCCTTTATATTAAAGTATAGCTATCTCATACAGGATACGGGATGACTCCATGATACGTTCTGCCCGCCGCCTTGTCAAGAAAGGAGCAAGCATTGTTTATAGGGAGAACAGAGGAATTTTATCCCCTGCAAAGAATTTGAAAAAAAGATGTCAAAAAGTGTTGACAGAAGGCTGGGGATGTGGTATTATACTTGAGCGCCAAGGGCCGCCGGAAAGAATGACTTCTGAAAGCGGCAGAAGCAAAGCGAAAGAACCAATATGGATACGTTGAAAAACAAACCACATGTTCAGTAAAATCGAAAAGCTTCTGAAAAAAAGTGCTTGACAAAAAATCACTTCTGTGGTAAAATAATCAAGTCGTCAGCCGCAAAGGCTGAGGCGCACAGGACCTTGAAAATTGAACAATATCGAAAAACTTGTAACGGAACCTATTTTCGTGTTGGAAAAACACGTTAAACAATTCCAAACAAAGTAATTCACACAGGACGCAAGCGATTGCGTGCTGAGCGAAGAAGATTTAACACTTTTTAAGTGATAAATATCATTTATAAAGAGTTTGATCCTGGCTCAGGACGAACGCTGGCGGCGCGCCTAACACATGCAAGTCGAACGAGAGAGAGGGAGCTTGCTTCCTCAATCGAGTGGCGAACGGGTGAGTAACGCGTGAGGAACCTGCCTCAAAGAGGGGGACAACAGTTGGAAACGACTGCTAATACCGCATAAGCCCACAGGTCGGCATCGACCAGAGGGAAAAGGAGCAATCCGCTTTGAGATGGCCTCGCGTCCGATTAGCTAGTTGGTGAGGTAACGGCCCACCAAGGCAACGATCGGTAGCCGGACTGAGAGGTTGAACGGCCACATTGGGACTGAGACACGGCCCAGACTCCTACGGGAGGCAGCAGTGGGGAATATTGCACAATGGGGAAACCCTGATGCAGCGACGCCGCGTGGAGGAAGAAGGTCTTCGGATTGTAAACTCCTGTTGTTGGGGAAGATAATGACGGTACCCAACAAGGAAGTGACGGCTAACTACGTGCCAGCAGCCGCGGTAAAACGTAGGTCACAAGCGTTGTCCGGAATTACTGGGTGTAAAGGGAGCGCAGGCGGGAAGACAAGTTGGAAGTGAAATCTATGGGCTCAACCCATAAACTGCTTTCAAAACTGTTTTTCTTGAGTAGTGCAGAGGTAGGCGGAATTCCCGGTGTAGCGGTGGAATGCGTAGATATCGGGAGGAACACCAGTGGCGAAGGCGGCCTACTGGGCACCAACTGACGCTGAGGCTCGAAAGTGTGGGTAGCAAACAGGATTAGATACCCTGGTAGTCCACACCGTAAACGATGATTACTAGGTGTTGGAGGATTGACCCCTTCAGTGCCGCAGTTAACACAATAAGTAATCCACCTGGGGAGTACGACCGCAAGGTTGAAACTCAAAGGAATTGACGGGGGCCCGCACAAGCAGTGGAGTATGTGGTTTAATTCGACGCAACGCGAAGAACCTTACCAAGTCTTGACATCCTGCGACGATGCTGGAAACAGTATTTTCCTTCGGGACGCAGAGACAGGTGGTGCATGGTTGTCGTCAGCTCGTGTCGTGAGATGTTGGGTTAAGTCCCGCAACGAGCGCAACCCTTACTGTCAGTTACTACGCAAGAGGACTCTGGCAGGACTGCCGTTGACAAAACGGAGGAAGGTGGGGATGACGTCAAATCATCATGCCCTTTATGACTTGGGCTACACACGTACTACAATGGCGTTAAACAAAGAGAAGCAAGACCGCGAGGTGGAGCAAAACTCAGAAACAACGTCCCAGTTCGGACTGCAGGCTGCAACTCGCCTGCACGAAGTCGGAATTGCTAGTAATCGTGGATCAGCATGCCACGGTGAATACGTTCCCGGGCCTTGTACACACCGCCCGTCACACCATGAGAGCCGGGGGGGCCCGAAGTCGGTAGTCTAACCGCAAGGAGGACGCCGCCGAAGGTAAAACTGGTGATTGGGGTGAAGTCGTAACAAGGTAGCCGTAGGAGAACCTGCGGCTGGATCACCTCCTTTCTAAGGAGTCAGGCAGATGGAAGAACATCAAAGATGGTCGACCATCTGGAACAGGTGACAGATACAAGCAGAGTAGATATTGTTCGATTTTGAGGGCCCTGAAAAGGACACTCAAAGACGTACCTTGAAAACTGAATAATAACTGCGAAACAAAGATTATAGTAAGTTCTTTTAAGAAATATTGCAATTTCAAAAGGAAGGGTAACAATAATCTTCGTTGGCAATAAGAGAGAATCAAGAGGATACCAAATGTTCTGAAAGAACGTTTGAAAGGTCAAGCGAACAAGGGCGCAGGGCGAATGCCTTGGCACTGGGAGCCGATGAAAGACGTGATAAGCTGCGATAAGCTTCGGGGAGCTGCAAATAAGCATTGATCCGGAGATTTCTGAATGAGGAAACTCACCTGAGTTCATACTCAGGTACAATGCATTGAAATTCAAAATAGGTGTATTGAGGGAACCGCCTGAACTGAAACATCTAAGTAGGGCGAGGAAGAGACATCAAACGAGATTCCGTAAGTAGTGGCGAGCGAACGCGGAAGAGGGCAAACCGAGAGTAGAAATACTTTCGGGGTACGGACTGCTTTTAAGACTTAATCTGTTAACCGAACGGCATGGGAAGGCCGGTCAGAGAGTGTGAGAACCACGTAGGTGAAAACGGAGAGAGCTGCGCAGGATCCAGAGTACGGCCAGACACGTGAAACCTGGTCGGAATACGGGGGGACCACCCTCCAACCCTAAATACTACCCAGTGACCGATAGCGTATAGTACTGTGAAGGAAAGGTGAAAAGCACCCCGGGAGGGGAGTGAAAAAGAACCTGAAACCCTGTGCCTACAAGCACCTAGAGCGCGTCAATGCGTGATAGGGTACTTTTTGTAGAACGGTCCGGCGAGCGATTGTATGCAGCAAGGTTAAGGACTTAAGGTCTGGAGCCGAAGCGAAAGCGAGTTTGAAAAGGGCGTTAAGTTGCATATAATGGGCCCGAAACCGGGTGACCTACCCATGGTCAGGTTGAAGTGGAAGTAAAATTCCATGGAGGACCGAACCGACCTCCGTTGAAAAGGCGGCGGATGAACTGTGGGTAGCGGAGAAATTCCAATCGAACCCGGAGATAGCTGGTTCTCCCCGAAATAGTTTTAGGACTAGCCTCAAGTTAGATACCTGGAGGTAAAGCACTGAATAGCCTAGCGGCCGAGAGGTTAGCGAAGCTTATCAAACTCAGAATGCCAGAGTATTGATGCTTGGGAGTCAGACAGTGTCAGATAAATGTCATTGTCAAAAGGGAAACAGCCCAGATCTACAGCTAAGGTCCCAAAGTCAGGTTAAGTGGAAAACGATGTGAAGATACGCAGACAACCAGGATGTTGGCTCAGAAGCAGCCACTCATTCAAAGAGTGCGTAATAGCTCACTGGTCGAGCGTCTTTGCGCGGAGAATTTAACGGGGCTAAACCTGACACCGAAGCTTAGGCAATGCACGTAAGTGTATTGGGTAGGGGAGCGTTGTATACGCGGAGAAACAGTAGCGCAAGCGGCTGTGGAGTGTATAGAAGTGAGAATGCCGGAATGAGTAGCGCGAATGCAGTGAGAATCTGCATGGCCGAAAGCCTCAGGTTTCTGGAGGAAGGTTCGTCCGCTCCAGGTTAGTCGGGAGCTAAGGTGAGGCCGAAAGGCGTAGCCGATGCACAGACGGTAGAGATTCCGTCACCACCAAAAGAGTTAAGCACAGGGACACATATGAAGTCTCAGAGCCGGGTGTTGGTTCCGGTAGAGATCGAGGGAAATTAGTACCGAAGTCTGAGATGGAAGATGGCGAGAAAAAGCTGTGTGTATTTCTGAGGTGCCCGTACCGCAAACCGACACAGGTAGGTAGGAAGAAGATTCTAAGGCCAACGGGAGAAGGGTTGTTAAGGAACTCGGCAAATTGACCCCGTAACTTCGGGAGAAGGGGTGATCCGAGATGGAGCCGCAGAGAATCGGCCCAAGCAACTGTTTAGCAAAAACACAGGTTTGTGCTAAATCGAAAGATGACGTATACGAGCTGACGCCTGCCCGGTGCTGGAAGGTTAAGAGGAGATGTGCAAGCATTGAATCGAAGCCCCAGTGAACGGCGGCCGTAACTATAACGGTCCTAAGGTAGCGAAATTCCTTGTCAGGTAAGTTCTGACCCGCATGAAAGGCGTAATGATTTGGGCACTGTCTCAACAGCCCGCCCGGCGAAATTGTAGTACCGGTGAAGATGCCGGTTACCCGCGACAAGACGGAAAGACCCCATGGAGCTTTACTGTAGCCTAATATTGGGTTTCGATGTTGCATGCACAGGATAGATGGGACTCTGGGAAACCAAGGCTTTGGCTTTGGCGGAGAGGCCGTTGGGATACCATCCTTGCGATATTGGAATTCTAACCTGCGGCTCTGAATCGAGTCGGGGGACATTGTTAGGTGGGCAGTTTGACTGGGGCGGTCGCCTCCTAAAGAGTAACGGAGGCGTTCAAAGGTTCGCTCAGCTTGAACGGAAATCAAGCAAAAGAGTACAAACGCAGAAGCGAGCCTAACTGCGAGACTGACGGGTCGAGCAGTAACGAAAGTTGGAGTTAGTGATCCGGTGGTATGTGAGTGGAAATGCCATCGCTCAACGGATAAAAGTTACCCTGGGGATAACAGGCTGATCTCCCCCAAGAGTCCACATCGACGGGGAGGTTTGGCACCTCGATGTCGGCTCATCGCATCCTGGGGCTGTATTCGGTCCCAAGGGTTTGGCTGTTCGCCAATTAAAGCGGTACGCGAGCTGGGTTCAGAACGTCGTGAGACAGTTCGGTCCCTATCTGTCGTGGGCGCAGGATATTTGATGGGAGCTGTCCCTAGTACGAGAGGACCGGGACGGACGTACCTCTGGCGCACCAGTTGTTCCGCCAGGAGCATAGCTGGGCAACTACGTACGGATCGGATAAACGCTGAAAGCATCTAAGCGTGAAGCCGACCCAAAGATAAGATATCCCACTGATTGGATCAGGTAAGATCCCTTGTAGACTACGAGGTTGATAGGCACGATGTGTAAGTGGAGCGATCCATTCAGCAAGTGTGTACTAATAGATCGAGGGCTTGACCACAATTCGCTTGAATTCTCAAGTCAATGACAAAATGTTAGCAGTGATTATTCAGTTTTGAAGGCACGTCCTTCTAAGAAACACTGGACAAAGTAAAACAGAAATGTTATACTGAGCCAGTCATATGGTCGGTGACGATGACGGTGAGGTTCCACCTGTTCCCATTCCGAACACAGAAGTTAAGCTCACTCGTGCCCAAGATAGTTCGCTGGAAACGGCGCGTGAAAATAGGTAGTCGCCGACTTAAACAAAACCCCTGAGGAAGAAATTCCTTGGGGGTTTGTTTTTGTTATGCGTGCACTTTTCTGTTAAAACGGCCTAAAAATCCCATGAATTTGTGAGTGTTCACAAACTTCACCCAGACCTCTTGATTTTCTATAGGGGGGTATGATAAGGTACGAAAAGCACCTTGTCAGCAAAAACAGAAAGATCAGCAAACCAGTCGGAAGGCTGTGACGCAAGGCATGGTAGAAAGGGCAAGGAACACACAAAACGCAAAGCGTTGTACCAGCCATTTGGCTGGTGCGGCGCTTTTTTCTTTTTGTCTGGGTGCTTTTCGTGGAGAAACTGGGAGTATTGATGACTGACAAAGGAGGATTTTTATGAAAAAACGGCTCATCAGCCTCTTACTGGCGTTCAGATACCATTAAGAAGAGCGGAAGATATCAACTGAACGGACCATACACTCAAGGTATCACGATCGATACAGACGATACAGAAGGTTCTGTGGAGATCAATGTAACCGGAAATGTGACAGTAGACGTTCCGGATAATGTTAACAATTTTTGTTTTATCACGATCAAAAAAGCCGACAGTGTAACTTTTAATGGCGATGCTCAATATCCTGTTACTGTTAACGGCGGTCAAGTGATTGCGAATGTTGGTGGAAACCTCACTGTAAACGGTGGAAAATATATTTGCAATGTTCGAAATCCTTATTCCTCCGCTTTCATTCTCGCGAATGGCAGTAATCAGGTAGAAAATGTTACGATTGAATCGAAATTCACCGCCATTTGGGTTTCTCTTAACTGTGATAGTGCTGTTATCAAAAATTCCGAGATTAAAAAGCAATATAGCAGCGGTGCTTATGAAGGAGGCATCGTATGCCGTACTACAAATGGTACGCTGGATTTGGATCATGTTACTGTACATGCGCTGGAAGGAAACGCACTTGAGTTGGTTTGTGGAACGATTACCATTGAGGAAGGCGAATATACTGCATCCGATGGGGGATTTGCTATTCGCGCATACCCTGAAGACGATGATGCCATCGACCTTACGATTACAGGTGGAACCTACATATCCAAATCCGAATATACCGTTGCGTGTCTTACCTGCTACGGATACAAAGGGTCAAAGAGAAGCAACATAAAAATTAACGGAAGCAAGTTGATTGGTAATAACCAAGTGTTGTGGTTTGAGGGTGATAGTGCCAAAACGTTGACGATTGACGAGAACACCATCCTCCAGAGCACAGGAGGTAGGGCTGATGCAGTTGTTGTTGGTGGCCACGGTCAACTGTTTTTTAACTCCGGTACCATTGAAGTTTCCGGTGGTTCGCAGCGCAGCGCACTTTGCACCTATGAAGAGGGCAAAGCCATTGTAGATGGCGTCACCTTCAAGGGGACAAAGTGTGACATTTATGAGGAATACAGATACAGCAGCGTGCCTCCCTGCCGCGTTCAGCTGAAGAACGCAACGTTTGATGATACCGTCTGCAATGTTTATCTTGAAGAAAATCGACAAATTGATGTGGACCCGGCTTACACCGGTCAGGTGTCAATCGAGTGTGCTGACCCCAAGGATGGCCGTCAGCTGACCAAAGCTACCGCCCCGAAAGGTCAGGAGAAGCTGAACCTGACGAGTGCGAATGCGGGCTATCTTGTAGGCTACAAAAAGACCAAGGATGGCCAGGAATATCGCTGCCTTTCCAAGACAGTCGGCGTGACCGTCAGCGATCCGGAAGGTGAGGTCAAAGCAGGAGATCCGGCAAAGTTTACTGTGACCCTTACCCATGAGAACAGCACCGGTACCGGTATCCTGACCTTTGGCGACAAGAACAGCGAGATCGAGTATAAGGACAAAAACGGTGCGTATCAGCCCATGCCGAAGGACGGTCTAGAAGTCGATCTGAGCGGTGACAAGAATGATTATGTGTTCCACATTACCCCCAAAAATGCCGGCGAGCAGACGCTGACCGCTGCTGTGGTGCGGGATGCTGTGGAGTTGGGCACAGATAGCAAGGACTATACGGTTGCAGGCCGTGTTCACACCACTGTGACCATTGAGGGCCTGGAGAATGCCGTCATCAAGGAAGGCGAAAGCAAGGACTTTACTGTAAAGGTTGACCCCAAGGACGATGCCAAGCTGGGTGAGGCATTCATCGACTTTGGCGACAAGAACAGCGAGATCGAGTATAAGGACGAAAACGGTGTGTATCATCGTATGCCGGATGTCGGCCTGAAAATCAATCTGAGGAACGGTGAGGTTGAGCACGAGTTCCGCATTGCTCCCAAGGAGACCGGCAAGCAGACCCTGACCGCTGCTGTCAAGCAGGGTGAGAAGGAGCTGGCAACGGACGAAAAGGACTTTGTTGTGTCTGAAATGCCCATCCTGACCTTGAAGGACGGCGTTATCACCAGCGTAACAGTGTCCGGCAAGGATGGTGCTGACCCCGAGGATATCACCGAGATCGTTAAAAAGAATGCCAACGAGGACGGTTCCTTTCATGTCCCCGAGGGTGCAACGGTGAGTGTTGCATTTGATAAGGATGCTTTTGCAGATAGCGGTCTGAAATTTGGCCACTGGGATATCACCGGCCTGGATGATCCGAACGCTTATCAGGATAAGGAAAGCTTTGCCTTTGAGATGCCTGCAAAGGCCGTGACCCTGAAAGCCATGACACAGGATGCATCCATTGAAGATGACAAGCCCGATATCGTTGGCCCCATCGTGATCGGCACTACTGTTGTTGTCGGCGGTGCAGTGCTGGGCTATCAGGCCTATTCTCTGGGCGCTGAATTTGCAGGCAAGCTGATGGCTCTGCCCTACTTCCCCAGCAACCGCAGCGCCCTTGCTATGATGCTGTGGGAGGATGCTGGCAAGCCCATGCCCGAATCCGAACTGCTCTACCCCGATGTAGGGCAGGAAGAGCGGGATATGGACCTGCAGCATGCCGCCCGCTGGGCCATGGAAAACGAGCTTATCCCTGACCTGAACGATGAGGGCACGGCTCCGGAAGAGATGAAATTCTATCCCGACAACGCCGTAAGCAAGATCGATGTGCTGAATGCATGGCAGAAAGCACAGGAGCTCAAGCAGAATGCCTGAGCAGCCCTAAACCAACCCCCACTTGGCCTGTAAACCGCAATGCGGGCTGAGTGTTCCAAAATTCCCAAAGTACAGAAGCGCTTCATCCTCTCCCGGATGAGGCGCTTCTGTGCTTTCCGGAACTTTTTTTTTCCGGCACCCCTTGCATCCCGCCCGCCGGTGCGGTATGCTTAACCAATAGAGCATTGCAGAGGGAGGGAGACCCCGGATGGACATGGAAGAGATCCGCTACCTGTTGGGCGGCACGGTATTCGCGCGGGCCAAGGCTTACACGGACCGGATACAGGATCTGAACTGCGAAGTGGCCGGGAACGGCGTGCGCCACCTGAGCGCCGACGTGCGCGGCGGCGGGCGGAGCCTGTACCAGACCCAGGTCTGGCTGCGGGAAAATGGCAGCTTTGTCAGCGCCAGCTGTACCTGCCCTTACAACGAAAACGGCGAGGGGCCCTGCTGCAAGCACATCGGCGCGCTGCTGATGTGGGACAGCGAGAGTCAGGGCCTTTCCGGCAGAGCGCCGCAGAAGCCTGCTGAGAGCCCGGAGAACATCCCGGGCGTGGTGCGGGGCACAGCCAACCTGCAAACGCCCCAGCCGGAGGAGTCGCCCCGCAGGGACAGCTATGCCTCCAGCCTGGAAATGCTGTTCGGCAAGAAGTGGCGGGGCGAGGAACCGGAATCTGACTACGAGGCACAGCGGCTGCTCCGGGCCTATCAGGAGGGCGCGCTGGCCGAGGTGGACGGCGTGACCGGCCACGCGGAGCTGCGCCCCCACGCCGCAGAGCTGGAACCGGAGCTGACCCTGATGCCCGGGGAGCTGCCCTGGCTGCGGCTGCGCATCTCGGCAGACGGCGGGCGGCAGTATGTGGTAAAGAGCATCCCGGACCTGCTGCGGGCCGTGGAGAAGCACGGCTTCATCAGTTACGGCAAGGCGCTGGAATTCCAGCACAGCTGGGAGGCCTTTGACCCGGAGGCACAGCAGCTGCTCCGCCTGCTGCGGCGGCAGCTCAGCGCAAAGGAAGGAGCCGAGGCGGCCCTGCGCAGCTACGGCAATGCGCCCCGCAACGGGCCTGCCGGGGGCATCCCGCTGAACGGCGAGATCTTTGACGGGCTGGTGGCCCTCTATGCCCCCACCGGCAATCTGGGCGGCTACACCCTCAAGACCGGCATCCCGGCCCTGACCATGCGGGTGGAAAAGCGCCGGGGCGGCGTGGAGGTGTCCGTGACCCCCGCGTTGGGATGGAAAACGGGTTTAGACAACGACTATTTATACAGTGAGGATACGATTTGGCAGCTGGACCGGGCCGAAAGCGCCCGGATGCGGCCCGCCCTTGAGGCACTGTGCGGCAAGAGCCTGTTCTTTACCACCGGGGATGCCACCGCCTTTTGCAGTTACGTCCTGCCGGAGCTGGGCAGCAGGGTGACCATTGAGGACCCCGAACGCCTGCTGCTGAATCAGATCCCGCTGGAGCCGGTGGTGCAGTTTTACCTTGACGCGCCCACGCGGGAAACGGTGCGGGCGCACCTTGAGTTTTTGTACGGCGAGGACCGCGTCACACCGGAGGAACCGGGGCCTGCCGGGCTGCTGCGGGATGCCCGTGCCGAACAGCGGGCCGGGCGGCTGCTGGGGCGGTATCTGGAGCCGGGGCCGGACACCATGGGCAACGGCCTTGCCGCCCACTACGATGCCTATGAGGAGGATGAAGTCTACCGCTTCCTCGATGAGGGCATCCCGGCCCTGCTGGCTGAGGGCGAGGTCTACCTGACCGATGCCTTCCGCAGTATGCAGGCCGCACCGCCGAAGATCTCGGTGGGGGTGTCGGTGCACGGCAGCGTGCTCGACCTGGAGGTGGACACGGGGGAGTTCCCAGTGGGAGAGCTGAAAGCCCTGCTGAAATCGCTCCACCAGAAAAAGCGCTACCACCGCCTGCGCGATGGCCGTCTGCTCCGGCTGGACGATTCCATGGAGGGGCTGGACGAGCTGAACGAGACGCTGGAACTTTCGGGCGCGAAGCTGGGGCAGGGCCACGCCCAGCTGCCGCTGTACCGGGCTCCCAGCCTGGACTGGGCCCTCTCGGGTCAGAACGGCATCCGCTTCAACCGGGACGACGCGTTCCGGCGGATCAGCCGGAGCTTCCATGCGGTGAAAGACAGTGAGTATACTCCGCCTGCGTCTCTACAAAAAGTTTTGCGAAAATACCAGCGGGACGGCTACCGCTGGCTCCGCACGCTGGATGGCTACGGCATGGGCGGCATCCTTGCGGATGATATGGGTCTGGGCAAGACGGTGCAGGTGCTCAGCTATCTGCTGGCCCTCCGGGAGCAGGGCGGGAACCCCCTGCCCAGCCTCATCGTCTGCCCGGCCTCGCTGGTGCTGAACTGGGCCGAGGAATGCCAAAAGTTCACGCCGGAGCTGAACTGCGTTGTGGTGGACGGGGATGCCGCCCACCGGGCCCAGCTGGCCGAGCAGTGGGACGGGGCCGACGTGGTGGTGACCAGCTACGATCTGCTCCGCCGCGACGAGACCCTGTACGAGAACCAGAAATTCTACGCCTGCATCCTGGACGAGGCCCAGGCCATCAAGAACCACACCACCCAGAAATACAAGGCGGTGTGCGGGGTGAACAGCCGTGTCCGCTTTGCACTGACCGGCACCCCCGTGGAGAACCGCCTGGGCGAGCTGTGGAGCATCTTCTCCTTCCTGATGCCGGGCTACCTGCCGCCCTACAAGAGCTTCTGCAGCCGGTTTGAAAAGCCCATCACGCAGGAAAACGACCCGGCGGCGGTGCGGCGGCTGAACCAGCTCACCGGGCCGTTCATCCTGCGCCGGATGAAGTCCGAGGTGCTGAAGGAGCTGCCTCCCAAAACAGAGAATGTCTACCGCATCGAGCTGGAGGAGGAGCAGCGCAAGCTCTACCTTGCCGCCGTGGTGGATGCCCGGGAGAAGCTGCGGGCTGCCAAGCCCGAGGACAAGATGGCGGTGTTCGCCGTCCTCATGCGGCTGCGGGAGATCTGCTGCGACCCCCGGCTCATTGCCGACAACTGGACAGGCGGCAGCGCCAAGCTGGATGCCTGCATCGAGCTGGTCACCAGTGCCGTGGAGAGTGGGCACCGCATCCTGCTGTTCAGCCAGTTCACCTCCATGCTGGAGCTGCTGGCCAAGCGGCTGGACGCGGAGGGCGTGAGCCACTTCACCCTGCAGGGCTCCACCCCCAAGCCGGTGCGTGCCGAGCTGGTGCGCCGCTTCAACGGCGGCGAGGCCAGCGTGTTCCTGATCTCCCTGCGGGCAGGCGGCACCGGCCTGAACCTGACCGCCGCCGATATCGTCATCCACTACGACCCGTGGTGGAACGTGGCGGCTCAGAATCAGGCCACCGACCGTGCCTACCGTATCGGCCAGCAGAACCCGGTGCAGGTGTACAAGCTCATCGCCCAGGACACCATTGAGGAAAAGATCGTGGAGCTGCAGCAGGCCAAGCAGGATCTGGCCGAGACCGTCACCGGCAGCGCGGATGGTGCCATCCTGCGCATGAAGCCGGAGGAGCTGCTGAATTTGTTGGAGGGAACCGAATGATGCAATACGCCCTATTTGCCCGGCCTGTCGTGACCATTTACGACCTGCCCCAGACCACAAAACAGAGCGAGGCGGGCCTTGTTTCCACCATCGGGGACGAGGGCCTGTACGGTCAGGCCTGTCAGGTGCGCACCGCCCCCGGCGGCGTGACTGCCGAGGGAGTGCCCCTCTCCCCGGAGGTGGCCGAGGTGGTCACCTTTTACGGCTACCACGGCTTTGTCCGGCGGGATGCGCTGAAATTTGTCAGCGAGGATGCGCTGCGGGACTACCTGCCCCAGCCGCTGGTGCTGGTGGGCCGTGCCACCGATGTGCTCAGCCTGCCCAAGGTGCAGGGGGTGCGGATGCTGGAGCTGGAGCGGGGCTGCCTGCTCTGCCGCCTGCCCGAACCGCCCGAGGAAGCCTTGGCCCACACCGGCTGGGCCAAGGTGGCCCTGCTGGATGGCCGCACCGGCTATGTCCGGGACGTGGCGCTGGAACCGGTGCGGTTTGAGATGACCGCCGTATTTTCCCAGCGGGAGGGGCTGGCCTTTGATGACGCGCTGGCCGAGGCCCGGAAGATTACCGCCGGGGAGCTGGTGCCGCAGGCACTGCAGGCGTGGTACGACGGCAGCGAGGAAGCGTTCCGGGATGCCGTCTGCGCGCAGGCGAAAAAGTATCTGGGCACCGAGTACCGCTGGGGCGGCAAATCGGGCCGGGGCATTGATTGCTCGGGTCTTGTCAGCAGCGCCTACATGCAGTGCGGCGTCCTCATTTACCGGGATGCCAGCATCGTGGAGGGCTGGCCCATGCACCAGATCCCCTTTACAGACAAAAAGCGGGGCGATGCCCTCTATTTCCCCGGCCATATCGCCCTTTACCTTGGCGAGGGCCGTTACATCCACTCCACCGGCGCGTCCGCCAGCGGCGGCGTGGTCATCAACAGCCTTGACCCCGCCGACCCGCTGTACCGGGAAGATCTGGTCAAGAGTCTGTATGCGGTGGGGAGTGTGTTCTGATAAAGTAACTCACCCTCTCCGTCATCCCTGCGGGATGCCACCTCTCCCAAAGGGAGAGGCACTGGCAATTCCCCCGCAAGGTTTCGGGAAACCGCCAGAGGCTCCCCCTTTGGGGGAGCTGGCAAAGCCGTCAGGCTTTGACTGAGAGGGCGAGGATGTTATAGGAGGAAGAACAATCCATGAAAGTCTTTGATCTACATTGTGACACCCTGAGCGAGCTGCGGCGCGCGGAGATGCGGGGCGACGGGCAGACCTTTGCCCACAACAACGGCCACATTGATCTGGAAAAGCTGGAGAAGGGCGACTACATGCTCCAGTGCTTTGCCGCCTTTGTGAATCTGGCCGACCCCACCCCGGGCGCGGACCCGCTGGTGACGGCGCTGGAAGAGATCGACGTGTTCAAGCGGATGATGGAGCGGTATTCCGACAGGATCGCCCCTGTCTACCGCCCCGAGGATATCCGCAAAAACGCCGAGGCGGGCAAGATCAGCGGAATGCTGACCATTGAGGAGGCCGGCTGCTGCAAGGGCAGTCTGGGCGTGCTGCGCCGGATGTACGAGCTGGGCGTGCGGATGATGACCCTGACCTGGAACCACGAAAACGAGCTGGCCAGCCCCAACGTGGTGCCCGGCAACGGCCCCATCTGGCCCTGTATGCCCAACACCGAGACCGGCCTGAAGGAGAAGGGCTTCGAGTTCCTGGCCGAGATGGAGCGCCTGCACATCATTGCCGATGTGAGCCACCTGTCCGATAAGGGCTTCTGGGACATTGCGGAGCACAGCACCCGCCCCTTTGCGGCCAGCCACTCCAACTGCCGCGCCCTGGCCCCCCACTGCCGCAACCTGACCGATGAGATGATCCGGGTCATGGCGGAAAAAGGCGGTCTGGTGGGCCTGAACTACTGCGCGGGCTTTCTGGATGACCAGCCCAGCCCCGACCTGTGCCGCAGCACCACGGCCCTGATGGCCAAACACGCCGCCCATTTCAAGCAGGTGGGCGGCATTGAGATCATCGGTCTGGGCAGTGACTTTGACGGCATCGGCGGCAAACTGGAATTGAGCGACTGCTCCAAAATGCCCCTGCTGGCCGATGCCCTGCGGAAAGAGGGCTTCACCGAGGATGAGGTGGAAGCCATCTTCTTCCGCAACGCACAGCGTTTCTTTGAAAACAACCTGTAATCACCGTTGGTATCAAAATCATCGTTGCAATCGTTGATAACGTTGGTGAAAAAGAAAAGTTAGCAACGATAACAACGATATCAACGATAATAATGTCTTAACGGTAAGGATAAAGTATAACGGAAAGTATAGAAAAGTTGAGGGATTCCAGATGGATCAGAATATGACATTGGAAAAGCGCATTGCCGCAGAGCTCTATTCCTATCAGGGCAGGATGAGCGTTTTTGTGGATGACCTGCGCGGCAGCACGGTGCAGATCGGTGCCGACGAGGAGTTCGAGACGGCCTCCACCATCAAGGCGTTCATTCTGGCGGTGCTGTATCTGCAGGCCAGCCGGGGCAGGGCTGACCTGGAGGAGGAGATCACCTACGAGGCCAGCCAGTTCGTGGACGGCTCCGGGATGCTCCGGGCCCTGGGCGTGGGGGCAAAGCTCAAGGTGAAGGACACCGCCACCATGATGATCATCTGCTCGGACAACATTGCCACCAATATGATCATCGATTACCTGGGGCTGGACACCATCAATGCCTGCATCCGGGAATTGGGCTTTGGGCACACCGTCCTGCACAACCCCCTCCACTTTGACCGCTACGACAAGCTGGGCACCACCACGCCCCGGGACTACGCCGCCCTGTTTGCGCAGGTGGCAAAGGGCACGCTGGTCAGCAAAGAAGCCAGCGCCGCCATGCTGGGCATCTTCCGCCAGCAGCACTACAACACCATGCTGACCCACGATTTCCCCTCAGTTCTATCTCGACTGCGAGGAGACCGGCGAGCCGGAGCTCATCTGGGTGGCCAGCAAGAGCGGCAGCATGAACGCCTGCCGCAACGACGGCGGCATCGTCCACACCCCCTACGGCGAGTATGTCATCGTCCTGATGAACAAGGACTTCCACGACATCATCGAGTACAATGACCATCCCTCCATGGTCTACGGCGCCCGGGTGTCCCGGATGATCTTAGATCAGATCCTGGCCTGCGAGGGAAAGCTGTATCTGAAGTAAACCTCTCAGGCGCTTTGCGCCAGGTTCACGCTGCGGTGACGGAGAGGTTTCGCAAAGAAGTACATAAGGAGTAGGAAAGTAGAACGAATGGAAATTACATTATCATTGCCAATGCTGCTGTTTCTGATGCTGATGACCGGGTTTGCGGGCTTTGTGGACTCGGCGGCGGGCGGCGGCGGTCTGATCAGCCTGCCCGCCTACCTGTTTGCGGGCCTGCCGGTGCATTACACCTACGGCACCAATAAATTCAGCGCGGCCTGCGGCACCACCTTTGCCACGGCGCAGTTCTTCCAGAAGGGAGCCATGAACATCCGGGTCGGCCTGCTGGCGGCTGTGGGCAGTTTTGTGGGCAGCGCACTGGGCTCCCACATCGTGCTCCTGCTCAGCGATCAGGTGCTGCGCACCATGATGCTCATCATCCTGCCGGTGGCGGCGGTGCTCATCCTCTGGCGGCGGGACCTGCCCGACGAGAACCGGGACGACGGCACCCTGAACGCCAAAAAGGCGGTGCTGGCCCTTGCCATCGGGCTGGGCATTGGCCTGTACGACGGCATCTTTGGCCCGGGCACCGGCACCTTTGCCATCATTGCCTTTACCACCCTGATGGGCTTTGACCTGCGCACGGCGGGCGGCAACGCCAAGGTGCTCAACCTTGCCAGCAACTACGCCAGCCTGGTAACGTATCTTTCCAGCGGGCTGGTGGTGTTCTCCATCGGCATCCCCTGTGCTGTCAGCGGCATTGTGGGCAACCTGCTGGGTTCCCACTTCGCCCTCAAGAAGGGCGCAAAGTTCATCCGCCCCATGATGCTTGTGGTGCTGGTGCTCCTGCTGGGCAAGATCGTCTCGGACGCGGTGCTGTAATGAACGGATCTTCGGCAAAAAACAATTGACGTTTGCAGGAGAATGGACTATAATAGGGCCAGAGGCCCGCAGAAAAAACGAGCGCTGAGGATGATGTTATGAAGATCCGCTACTCGAAGAACGCCATGAAGTTCCTGAATAAGCTGGACAAAAGGTCCGTGCTTCGCATCGTTGCAGGTATTGAGGGGCTGACCCTGAAACCGCCAGCAGGTGATATCAAGGTGATGCAGGGACTGAAGGATGGAACAATGCGGCTCCGGGTCGGGAACTGGCGCGTGCTTTACCGGTATGGAGAGGAAAACGCGCTGGAGATTCTATTGGTGCTGGATATCGGGAATCGTGGCGATATCTATAAATAAGGAGGTGGCAGGATGTCTGAAATTGCAATGAATGCAGCACACATGATCGATATGCTGCCGGACCCGGACAAGAACCTTGCCTACGAGCTGATCAAAAAGCTGGTACTGGCATGGGACCCGGATTTCACCAAGCTGACCACAGAGGAAGCAAAGCAGCTGGAGGAAGCGAAGGACAGCGGCTTTGTAGATGCCGAAGAGATCGACTGGTCGAAGATCGGACACGAATGAACCAACAAAAAAGAGGAACTGCCGGGAAAGCAGTTCCTCTTTTTGATTGGGTAAGATCAGAAGGTGAAGCCCTCATCGAGGAAGGCCAGGCCGAACGCGCCGGGGCCGGCGTGGGTGCCGATGACACAGCCGATCTGGCGCACAAGGGCCTCGTTCCGGCCCAGATTCTCCTGCAGGTAGGTCTGGATGGGCTGCACCTCGCGGGGGGCAAGGGTGTAACCGGCCAGTGCGTCGGCGCAGGTGCTGATGCCGCCCAGCTCCTCGATCTTCTTGAACAGGGCAACGTAAGCGCCGGGCAGGCCCCGGGCCTTGCCGGCCATGGCTACCTTGCCTTCCTTGATGGTGATGAGCGGCTTGATGCCCAGCATGCCGCCGGCCACGGCCACGGCGGCGGGCAGGCGGCCGCCCTTGCGCAGATACTTCAGGTCGTCGATGACAGCCACCAGATGCAGATGCTCCTTGGCGTGCTCAAGGGTGGCGGCGATCTGCCCGGCAGTCTTTCCGGCATCCCGCAGCTGAACAGCCAGCCGCACCAGCAGGCTCTCGCCCAGGCAGACGTTCTCGGAATCCACAAAGAGGACATTGTCCACATTGGCCATGTCTGCGGCCAGCCGGGCGCACTGGCAGGTGCCGGACAGCTCATGGGAGAGGAAGATGCCCACCACTTCGTCCCCGGCGGCAGCCGCCTCAAGGAAGAAGCGCTGGAACAGCTCGGGGCTGGGCTGGCTGGTGGTGGGCAGCTTGTGGCAGCGGGCCATCACGCCGTAATACACGGTGGGGGTCATGTCCACGCCGTCCCGGAGCACGGTGCCGTCCTCCAGGGTGACGTTCAGGGGGATGACGGTCACGCCCAGCTGCTCGGCTTCAGCGGGCAGGATGTCGGATGCGGAATCGGTAAGAATGCGGATCATAGTAATACCTCCAACGGGGCCAAGAACGGATAACCCGACCAAATCAATCAAAAAGTCGTATAGGAATATACCAGAGACGACGGGAAATGTCAATTGTTTGAATCAATATTTCTTCGTATTTTCGCAATTCCGCTCCGTTTTCTTGCACAAACGGGCCGGAACATGATACAATGGGCATCAGGCATTGCGGGGCGGTGCGCTGTGCGCCCGAAGCAGCGGAACAGCGCACCCCCAAACGGAGAGGGGACGGAGAAGATGTCAGAACAGAACCGCCGCCTGCGGGCGGCAGGCATCGCGGCACTGGCCTGGGCCGGGCTGGCGGCGGTCTGGTGTGTGCTGGTCCCCGGCGGGGCGGCAGAGCTGCCGCAGGGCGTGCCCGGCACGCTGCGCAGCCTGCTGGTGCTGCCGCTGGCCGAGGAGCTGGTGTTCCGGGGGGCGCTGCTGCGCCTGCTGCGGCCGCTGGGGGAGCACCCGGCAAACCTCTGCCAGGCTGTGCTCTTTGCGGCCCTGCACGGAACGCTGACCGAAAAGTGCTACGCGCTGGGCATGGGGCTTATTTTCGGGTGGGCCGCAGAGCAGACCGACAGTCCTGCACCCGGGGTGGTGCTGCATATCCTGAACAATGGGCTGGTGCTGGCCCGGGCGCTGGCAGAAAGGGGAATGGGATGACCGACTATGAGCTGATGGGCGCGGCGCTGGAGGAGGCCGCACGGGCCGCCGCGCTGGGCGAGGTGCCCGTGGGCGCGGTGGTGGCCCGGAACGGCGAGATCATCGCCGCCGCCCACAACACTCGCGAGACCGAGAAAAACGCCCTCCACCACGCCGAGCTGCTGGCCATTGACGCGGCCTGCAAAAAGCTGGGCGGCTGGCGGCTGTGGCAGTGTGAGCTGTTCGTTACGCTGGAGCCCTGCCCCATGTGCAGCGGCGGCATCATCAACAGCCGGATCAGGCGGGTGGTGTACGGCGCGGCGGATACCAAGGCCGGGTGCTGCGGCAGCGTGACCGACCTGTTCGCCCTGCCCTTCAACCACCATCCGGTGGTGGAGCGGGGCCTCCGGGCCGAGGAAGCGCAGGCGCTGCTGCAGGCGTTTTTCCTCCGGCTGCGGGAGCAGCGGGCCGCAAAGCCCCGCTGGAAACCGCCCGTGACCCCCTGAGAACGTGAAAAAAAGTGGGAACTGCGTGAAAAGACGGCGGTTCCCACTTTCTTTTTTCGCCGAATTGTGTTATATTATTTAATGGTAATTTGTCGAAACCACTCGCACAGACCAGCGGGCTCGCCGCAGGACCGGCCTTGACCGGAAAGAGGAGCAGAGCGCAGCCCATGGGTGCGGTGGAGGGCGGGACCTTCCTGCCTGCGGGATTTTTTGCAGGCAGAGAACAAACGGCAGGAGGGCTGACTCTTGTACGATGATGAATTTGAATTGACCTTTGACCTGAGCGATGAGGACGAGGCATCCCGGGCCCCTGCGCCGGAACAGGAGCCGGTGCAGGAAGCTGCGCCGGAACCGGCCGCGGAAACAGAACCGGCTGCGGAAACGGAACCGCCGGTGGAGCCTGTGCCGGAACCGGCAGTCCCTGCGGCCAACGGGCGCTGCGTGCTGATCTCGGGCGGCGACCGGGGCATCGGAGCCGCGGCGGCCCGCGCTTTCTGGCAGGCGGGCTACCGGGTGGCGGTGCTCTACCACACCCACGCCGAGGCGGCGGCGGCGCTGGAAAAGGCGCTGCCGGGCCTGCTGGCGGTCCAGTGCGACGTGGCCTCCCGCGCCAGCTGTGAGGTGGCGTTCCACACCGTGGAGCAGGCCGTGGGCCATGTGGATGTGCTGGTGAGCAACGCGGGCATTGCCCAGCAGAAGCTGTTCACCGATATCACCCCGGAGGAGTGGCAGCACATGCTGGACGTGAACCTGAGCGGCGCGTTCCACCTGTGCCAGCTGGCGCTGCCGGGCATGATCCGCCGCAAGGCGGGCCGCATCCTGACCGTGAGCAGTATGTGGGGCCAGACCGGCGGCAGCTGCGAGGTGCATTACTCCGCTGCCAAGGCGGGCCTGATCGGCCTGACCAAGGCCCTTGCCAAAGAGGAGGGGCCCAGCGGCATCACCGTGAACTGCGTGGCCCCGGGTGTCATCGACACCGATATGATGGCTGCATTTACCGCCGAGGATAAGGCCGCGCTGGCCGAGGAGACCCCCGTGGGCCGCCTGGGCAGCGCGGACGAGGTGGCGCAGCTGCTGGTGTTCCTGGCAGGCGAAAGCGCCGGTTACATCACCGGGCAGGTGTTCGGTGTGAACGGCGGCCTGGTGATTTGAACCATCCCGCAGCGGCAAAACTTATGATACGATATCACTTACGGCGCAGCCAGCGCCGCGGTGAAAAGGAGAGAGCGAAATGGGCATGACTTTGAAGGAACTGTTGACGAAGGGCGAAGGCACCCTGACGGCGGGCGAGGCCAAGACACTGGCTTCCCAGTGCCGGATGGATGTGGAAACGCTTTACACGCTTCTGGAGGAGCGCGGCATCAAAATTCTGGATGACGAGGCCGACGGTGACACCAGCCTGGATGTGGAAGGCATCATGGCAGAGGTGGAAAGTGCCGAGGCAAACAGCGATGAGCTGGGCCTGGGCGATGAAAATGAGGACGACCCGGCAGAGGAGAACCCCGCAGACCTGAAGGCTGCCATGGATGAGCTGCTGGATGACCCTGTGAAGAACTACCTCAAGCAGATCGGCCAGATCCCGCTGCTGAGCGCGGAGCAGGAAGTGGACCTGAGCAAGCGCATCCACGCCGGTGCCGAGGCTGCCCACATCCTTCAGGCCGACCGCCAGAAGTACGGCGCGCCTGAGTACATCAAAAAGAACAGCGCCCGCTTCTCGTTCGAGGAGGACGAGAACAGCCGGAGCTATACCGAGGATCTGGACGAGGACGGCAACACAAAGTCCAGCGAGGATGACGAGGAAAAGGCTGCCGAAGAAGAAGCCATGGAGGCCGTGGAGAACGGCCCCCTGACGGAGGAGCGCCGCCAGGAGCTGCTCAAGATCCGCCGCGACGGCCTGAACGCCCGCCGCAGCCTGAGCGAGGCCAACCTGCGTCTGGTGGTCTCCATCGCCAAGAAGCATGTCGGCCACAACCTGGCGTTCCTGGACCTGATCCAGGAGGGCAACATCGGCCTGATCAAGGCCGCCGAGAAGTTTGACTGTGACCGTGGCTTCCGCTTCTCCACCTACGCCACCTGGTGGATCCGTCAGGCCATCACCCGTGCCATTGCGGATCAGGCCCGCACCATCCGCATCCCGGTGCACATGGTCGAGACCATCAACCGGATGCGTCAGGCCACCAACCAGCTGGTCTACCAGAACGGCCACGAGCCCACCCCCGAGGAGCTGGCAAAGGCCATGGATATGAGCGTGGAGCGCGTGCGCGAGATTCAGCGCATGGCGCAGGAACCCGCCAGCCTGGAAAGCCCCGTGGGCGAGGAAGAAGATTCCTCCCTGGGCGATTTCGTGGCCGACGAGAACGCCGAGGCCCCCGGCAAGGCAGCGGACCGCGCCATGGTGGCCCAGCAGATCAATCAGGCCCTCAAGAGCCTGACCCCCCGTGAGGAAAAGGTCATCCGCCTGCGCTTTGGTCTGGACGATGGCCGCCCCCGCACGCTGGAGGAGGTGGGCCGCGACTTCGGTGTCACCCGTGAGCGTGTGCGCCAGATCGAGGCCAAGGCAATCCGCAAGCTGCACAGCCGCAAGTGCCTGGCCCTGCTGAACGGCCTGATCGAGTGATCCTGAACTTACCGCTATGAGAAAGAGCCCCTGCCGGTCTATTCCGGCGGGGGCTCTTTTGGTGGTGTACAGGTCAGCAGCTGCGCAGCAGAAAGGCCATATAGAGGGGAAGGGTCAGGAGCGGCCCGTTTTTCCCGATATTATAGTCTCCGAGCTTGATCGCATGGGATACATGATATTTTTCAGGGTGGTTGAGGATCGTCTTTGTGCTTTTGACATTTCCGGAGCGGGCCTTTACCTCTACAAGGGTGCATTCCCCTGATAACGGATCACAAAATCCACCTCGAGGCCGGAATCCTTGTGGAAATAGTAGAGCTTGCGCCCCATCTTGGTGAAGATATCGGCGATCAGGTTTTCAAAGATAGCGCCTTTGTAGCCATAGAGGTCGCCTTGCAGGATGTCAAACTGCGTTCCGTCCTCCAGCATGCTGACGAACAGGCCGGTGTCGCACATATAGACCTTAAAGGTATCCTCTTCCGCGTTCCCATCCAGAGGCAACTCGGTAATGGACAGATTGTGGCACCGTGTGATGATGCCAGCATCCTCGATCCACTGCAGGCTTCCGGCATATTTTGCGGAGGTGGAGCCTTTTTTTACAACGGAATACTGGAATTTTTTGTTTTCCTTGGCAAGCTGGCGGGGAATGGACTGGAAACACTCCTTGATGCGGGACTTATCCTTTTTTTCCGCGTACTTTACCATGTCGTCCTCATAGGAACGAACGATGTCCCGTTGGATACGCAGGACCTCATCCATCTGCCTGCTGGTCACAAAGGTCTGGACAGCATCCGGCATTCCTCCCACAACGGTATATTGGAGCAAAAGCTGCCGCATCCGGTTGTGCAGCGCTTCCGGCACAGGGGAACCGGAGTCCAAAGAACTTTGCAGCAGCGCAATGACAGGTTCGGTGATGTCATTGGCCCATAAGAATTCTTCAAAATCCAGTGGGTACATTTCAAGAACCGTCTCCGATCCGACAGGAACGGATCTTGGCTCCTTGCCGTAGCCCTTTACGCCCAACAGGGAGCCGGTGCCGATCACGTCATAGCGGCCGTCGATGCGGAAAAATTTCAGGGCCGTTCGGGCTTCCGGGCAATCCTGGATCTCGTCCAGGATCAGGATCGTCTGGCCCGGCTCAAAAACGGCATCCTTGCCAAGAAGGGCAGAGAGCATCATCACAATGTTGTCGATCTCCAGAGAACCGGAAAAGACAGAAGCATAATCCGGATTCTCGAAGAAGTTGAGGTACACTGTGTGTTTGTAATTCTTTCTGGCAAATTCCAATACAGAAAAGGTCTTGCCGCACTGACGGCAGCCCTTGATGATAAGCGGCTTCCGGCCGGGCGTGTTTTTCCATGCAAGCAGCTGGTCTGTGATCTTTCGCCTTAACATACCGTTTCACTCTCCCGAAAATAAATGATCCTGCATCTATTATAAAAGATAAAGATAACTTTTTCAAGGGACTTCTTTGCGAGGACTGCAACTTTTTTAAGCGACTTTTTAACAGAAGAAGCAACTTTTTCAAATGACTTCTGCGCGGGAAAGTGGATCTGCCGCAGCGCGGTTATAATTCCTCTGCCCGCCCCATATATTCTTTTCAGAACAAAACGGGTGGGAGGGAACGGCATGTTTGTGGTAACGCTGAACAAGACGAGCTTGAAAAAGGTGGGGGCCGGTGCGCTCTGCTGTGCGCTGGTGATCTTCAGCGCCTTTTTGGGGCGGTACATCAGCACCCGCACGGTGGCGGCAGCGGCCGGGGTGAACCGGATCGAGAGCGCACAGGACATCCAGACCTGGTTCACGGGCTATGGGCTGGATGTGGACGGCACGTCCATCACGGCGGATAAGGTCAAGATCCCCCGCAAGTGGGACGACAGCTTTTCGGCCTTCAACGGGGTGGTGCAGCAAAGCGGGATGGATCTTACCCGCTACAAAGGGAAAACCGTGGAAAAGTGGACCGCCCTGATCCCGGCGGCCAGCAGCGGAGAGACCAGCCGCTACGGCGTGCTGCTGGTCTACCGCAAAAAGGCTGTGGGGGCCTACCTGCTGGAAAAGCCGTCGGGCACGGTGATCGGCCTGAAGGATGCCCAGACCGCAATGGCGCAGGCCGAGCAGCAGGATGCCCAGCAGGTGTCCGGTGAGGATTACAGCGGCGACTGGGGAGAGCGCCATGATGAGGAGCTGGGCGCGGCCGGGCAGAGCCAGCAGACCAGCGGGGAGCCGGACTCCGTGGTGCCCGAGGAGGCGCAGTACACCGACCTGCCCCTGGATGCCGAGGGGTATCCTGTCGAATGAATCCGGTGGAAAAATGGGGGCAAAACTTCTGTTCAATAGCACCAAAATTTCTGGCTAAAAATCAGCAATATGGGATGATGAAAAAATAACGAAGCGGGTTTATAATAATAGTAGCATCCCGCAGCAAAATCGGCTGCGTCCGGAGTGGCAGGACCGTCCGGATCTGAAACGGGATGAAGTAAGGAGAAAATGATTATGAAGGAATTCCAGTATACTGTTAAGGATGCATGCGGCATCCACGCTCGTCCGGCCGGTCTGCTCGTGAAGGTGGCCAAGGGCTTTGCCAGCACCGCTACCCTGGAAAAGGACGGCAAGAGCTGCGACCTGCGCAAACTGATGGCTCTGATGGGCATGGGTGTCAAGCAGGGCGACACCGTGACCGTGAAGGTGGAGGGCGACGATGAGGCCGCCGCTGCCGAGGCCATTCAGAAGTTCCTGACCGAGAACGTCTGATCTTTGAATCTGCGGACAAAAGCCCTTGCGGGAGACCCTGCGGGGGCTTTTTCGCACTAAATTCTCAACAAAGGAGAGAGAACGATGCAGGTAGGAACCGGTAAAAGCATCCTGAACGGCATTGCCATCGGCAAGCTGAAAATTTACAAGAAAAAAGATACCGTGATCTCCACCGCCCAGGTCGCGGACACGGCGGCAGAGGAAGCACGCTTTGAAGAGGCCCGGGCCAAGGCCATTGACCAGCAGACTGCCCTGTATGAAAAGGCACTGGCCGAGGCAGGCGAGGACATTGCCGAGGTGTTCAACATCCATGCCATGATGCTGGATGACGATGACTTTGTGGATGCCATCAAGGAGATCATCAACGGCCAGCACATGTGTGCGGAGTATGCCGTCAAGAAGGCGGGCGACAACCAGGCCGCCGTGTTTGCCGCCATGGACGACCCCTATTTGCAGGCCCGCAGTGCCGATGTCATCGACATTGCCCAGGCCATGCTGGACATCCTGCAGGGCGTGGACAATGCCACCCTGCAGGGCACGGAGCCCAGCATTCTGGTGGCAGAGGATCTGGCACCTTCGGAGACGGTGCGGATGGACAAGAGCCTGCTGCTGGGCTTCATCACCCGGGAGGGCAGCTCCAACAGCCACACCGCCATTCTGGCCCGCAGCATGAACATCCCCGCCCTGATCCAGTGCAAGGAGATCCAGGAAGATTGGGACGGCAAGATGGCTGTGGTGGACGGCTACAACGCCTGCGTGTATGTGGACCCCACCCCCGATCTGCTGGAGAGCCTGAAAAAGCGCCAGCAGGAGGACCAGAAGAAGCTGGCCCTGCTGGCCGAGCTCAAGGGCAAGCCCAACACCACGCTGGACGGCAAGACCGTGCAGGTTTTTGCCAACATCGGCGGCATGAGCGATGTGGGCGCAGTCCAGCAGAACGACGCGGGCGGCGTGGGCCTGTTCCGCACCGAATTCGTCTACCTGAACTGCACGGATTACCCCACCGAGGAATACCAGTTCGAGGCCTACAAGCAGGTGCTGGAGAGCCTGGCTCCCAAAAAGGTGGTCGTGCGCACCTGTGATATCGGCGCGGACAAGACCGTGGACTACATGAAGCTCGACCACGAGGACAACCCCGCGCTGGGCTACCGCGCCATCCGCATCTGCCTGACCCGCAGGGATTTCTTCAAGACCCAGCTGCGGGCCCTGCTGCGCGCTTCTGCCTACGGCAACATGAGCATTATGTTCCCCATGATCACCAGTCTGCGGGAGCTGCAGGATGCCAAGGCCGTGCTGGAGGAGTGCAAGGCAGAGCTGACCGCCGAGGGCAAGAAGTTCAGCGACAAGATCGAGGTGGGCACCATGATCGAGACCCCCGCCGCGGTTCTGGTGGCGGACGATCTGGCCCAGGAGTGCGATTTCTTCTCCATCGGTACCAACGACCTGACCCAGTATACCTGCGCGCTGGACCGCCAGAACGCCAAGCTGGAACCCTTCTTTGATCCCCACCACCCCGCTGTGCTGAAGGCCATCCGGATGACCATTGAGGCGGGCCACCGCCACGGCATCTGGGTGGGCATCTGCGGTGAGCTGGGCGCGGATACCGCTCTCACCGAGACCTTCCTGCGCATGGGCGTGGACGAGCTGTCCATGAATGCCAAGAGCATCCTGCCGGTGCGCAAGATCATCCGCAGCGTGGACCTGAGCAAGCCCTCTGCCAAGAATGTCTGAGTTCCCCTGACGGAACCGTAAAAGGGGCTGCTGCGGCGCTCTCTGCCAACCAAAGTGTTGGCAAAGGGGCGCGCGGCAGCTCTTTTTTGATTACAACAAGAAGCAAATTCACAAAACTGCTGCCTGACAAGCCGCAGTTTCATGGGTGAACGCTTCACAACGGTAAAGCTGGGTGCTATACTATACCTAAGTCGTATTTTTTGAACGTACCTCTGGAGATGAAAGATAGATATGACGCAATTCCTGATCCGCCGGTTCATCCGGCATCCCAATGATACCCAGAACCCCGCCACCCGCACGGCCTACGGCAACCTTGCCAGCGGTGTGGGCATGGCCTGCAACCTGCTGCTCTGCCTGGGCAAGCTGCTGGCAGGCACCCTGTTCGGCTCCATCGCCATCATGGCGGATGCTTTGAACAACCTCTCGGACGCTTCGTCCAACGTGGTCAGCCTCATCGGTTTCCGGCTGGCCGCCAAGGCCCCGGATGCCGAGCATCCCTACGGCCACGCCCGCTATGAATATCTGGCCGGTCTGGTGGTCAGCGTGACCATCCTGGGCATCGGCTTTTCCCTGCTCAAGGAGTCGGTGGTCAAGGTGTTCCACCCCACCCCCGTGGCGTTCAGCTGGCTGAGCGTGGGTGTGCTGGCCGCATCCATCCTCGTCAAGCTCTGGATGAGCGGCTTCAACCGCACCATCGGCCGCACCATCGGCTCCGAGACCCTGATGGCCACCGCCGCCGACAGCCGCAACGACGTGCTGACCACCGGCGCGGTGCTGGTCTCCACCGTGGTCTGCAGCCTGACGGGCTGGGCGCGGCTGGACGGCATCATGGGCGTGGCCGTGGCAGCCTTCATCCTCTGGTCGGGCTGGGGGCTGGTCATGGACACCCTGAGCCCCCTGCTGGGCGAGAGCCCCAGCCCGGAGCTGGTGGAGCACATTGAGCAGACGGTCATGGGCTACCCCGGCGTGCTGGGGATGCACGACCTTATGGTGCACGATTACGGCCCGGGGCATCAGTTCGCATCCCTCCACATCGAGTTCCCGGCAGAGACCGACCCGCTCAAGGCCCACGATGTCATCGACAACATCGAGAACGATTTTATAAAGCGGGACGGCCTGCAGGTGACCATCCACTATGACCCCATCGTCACCACCGATGCGGCGGTGGGCGTGCTGCGCACCCGCCTGATGGAAAAGGCCCGCCAGCTCGACCCCTGCCTTTCGATCCACGACCTGCGCATCGTGCCGGGTGATACTCATACGAATGTCCTGTTTGATCTGGAGTTCCCGGCGGGCTATACCGGGAACAAGGACGAGATGCTGGCCGCCATGTGCCAGTTCGTCCATGAGCAGGACCCGAAATACAGCTGTGTGGTGAAAGTAGAGCAGAGCTATGCGTCTGCTGCCCACGAAAAATAAATTTGTGTTTCAGAGGGGAAGGAACTTATGCTGAACGAAACTTACCGCGGGATGCTGGCCCACAAGAGCGTCATCCGCGAGACCTTTATGTACGGCAAGCAGCGCGCGGCCCAGATCGGTTACGAGAACGTGTTTGATTACTCGCTGGGCAACCCCAGCGTGCCCTGCCCGGAGCGGTTCACCGCCGCCATGCAGGAGCTGCTGGCACAGGAGGACCCGGTGGCCCTGCATGGCTACTGCCCCAGCCAGGGCGACCCGGAGTTCCGCACCGCCGTGGCGGCCCACCTGAACAGGACCTTCGGCCTGCCCTATGCGCAGAAGGATATCTTTCCCACCACGGGCGCGGCGGGTGCCATTGCCCACGCTGTGCGCGCCGTGACCCGGCCCGGGGATGAGGTGCTGACCTTTGCCCCTTACTTTCCGGAGTACGGCCCCTATGTGGAGGGCACCGGTGCCCATCTCAGGGTGGTGCCGCCCCAGGCCCCGGCTTTCCAGCCCAATCTGGAGGCCTTTGAGCAGATGCTGACCGAGAAGGTCACCTGCGTCCTCATCAACACCCCCAATAACCCCACCGGTGTGGTCTACTCTGCCGACACCCTGACCCGGCTGGCGGAGATCCTGACCGAGAAGAGCAGGGCCTACGGCCACAACATCTTCCTTGTCAGCGACGAGCCCTACCGGGATATCGCCTTTGACGGCAGGGCTGTGCCCTACCCGGCAGCGTTCTACCCCCACACCCTGACCTGCTTCTCCTTCTCCAAGAGCCTGAGCCTGCCCGGCGAGCGCCTGGGCTACGTGGCCGTGCGCCCCGGCTGCGAGGGCGAGGAGGTGCTGGTGGATATGATGGCCCAGATCTCCCGCTTTACCGGCCACAACTGCCCGCCCAGCATCATCCAGCGCGCCGTAAGCCGCTGTCTGGATGTGACCAGCGACCTGAGCGTCTACGAGACCAATATGGATCTGCTTTACAACAAGCTGAAAGCGCTGGGCTTTGAGGTCGAGCGGCCCGGCGGCACCTTCTATCTCTTCCCCAAGGCACTGGAGGAGGATGCCAACGCCTTCTGCCGCAGGGCCCGGGAATTCGACCTGCTGCTGGTGCCCAGCGATACCTTTGGCGTCAAAGGCTATGTCCGCCTTGCCTACTGCATCGACACCGAAAAGGTAAAGCGCAGCCTGCCCGCGCTGGAAAAGCTGGCGGCCGCGTATCAATAAAGCCGAACCTCCCGGCAGAGCATCTGGCAGTGCCGCCGGGGATCACAGTATTTTTTGAAACAGAGGAAAGGGAAACTGTTATGGAAAAGATCAAGATGACCACGCCGCTGGTGGAGATGGATGGCGACGAGATGACCCGTGTGCTCTGGAAGATCATCAAGGAGGAGCTCATCCTGCCCTTTGTGGATCTGAAGACCGAGTACTACGATCTGGGCCTGCCCAACCGGGATGCCACCCAGGATCAGGTGACCATGGATGCCGCCCTTGCCAACAAGAAGTATGGCGTGGCAGTCAAGTGCGCCACCATCACCCCCAACGCCCAGCGCGTGGAGGAATACCACCTGCACCAGATGTGGAAGAGCCCCAACGGTACCATCCGCGCCGTGCTGGACGGCACCGTGTTCCGCGCGCCGATCATGATCGACAGCATCAAACCGGTGGTCAAGAACTGGACAAAGCCCATCACCATTGCCCGCCACGCCTACGGCGACGTGTACAAGTGCACCGAGTTCCGCATCCCCGGCCCCGGCAGGGCGGAGCTGATCTACACCGGCGACGACGGCTCCCGGCAGGCCGCCACGGTCTACAACTTTGAGTGTGCCGGTGTCCTGCAGGGCCAGTACAACAAGGATACCTCCATCTACAGCTTTGCCCGCAGCTGCTTCAACTACGCGCTGGAAAGCAAACAGGATCTCTGGTTCGGTGCCAAGGACACCATCTCCAAGAAGTATGACCACACCTTCAAGGACATCTTCCAGGAGGTGTACGATGCCGAGTACCGGGAAAAGTTCGAGGCCGCAGGCATCACCTATTTCTACAGCCTGATTGATGACATCGTGGCCCGTGTCATCCGCAGTGAGGGCGGATTTGTCTGGGCCTGCAAGAACTACGACGGCGACGTGATGAGTGATATGGTCTCCACCGCCTTTGGCTCGCTGGCTATGATGACCAGCGTTCTGGTCAGTCCGGACGGCAACTATGAGTACGAGGCCGCCCACGGCACCGTGACCCGCCACTACTACAAGTACCTCAAGGGCGAGGCCACCTCCACCAACCCCATGGCCACCATCTTTGCCTGGAGCGGTGCCCTGAAAAAGCGCGGCGAGCTGGACAGCCTGCCCGCGCTGGTCCGGTTTGGCGAGGCGCTGGAGGCCGCCAGCCTGCAGACCCTCAATGACGGCATTATGACCAAAGACCTCTGCGGCCTGGCGGAGGGCATCACCCCCACCCAGGTGAACAGCGAGGAATTCATCCAGGCCATCCGCACCCGGCTGGAAGCAAAACTGGCATAAGCGCTGCATCACGGCCCCTGCCCCGGAACCCCGGCGGCGGGGGCTTTTTGCGCCTATACAAGGCGGTTGGCCTGTGCTACAATGGGAGCAGAAAAGGCGGTGACAGTATGCAGCATCATCCTCTGCCCGAATATCCCCGCCCGGCCCTGCGGCGGGACAGCTACGAGAACCTGAACGGCCTGTGGCAGTACGCCATCACCGGCTCTGCCGGGCTGCCCGCAAAGTGGGACGGCGACATTCTGGTGCCCTACTCCCCGGAGACGAAAGCCTCCGGCGTGGGGCGCACCCTGCAGCCCGGGGCGTGGCTCCACTACCACCGGAGCTTTGTGCCCCCGGCGGGCACCGGCGGGCGGGTGCTGCTCCACTTCGGGGCCGTGGACTATGCCTGCGCCGTGCAGGTCAACGGCCATCTGGTGGGGGGCCACCGGGGCGGCTACTGGCCCTTTGCGCTGGATATCACCGATGCGCTGAACCCTGCCGGCCATGACCGGCTCTGGGTGGCCGTGCAGGACCCCACCGGCACCGGCGTGCAGGCCCGGGGCAAGCAGACCCTCCGGCCCGGCGGGATGTTCTACCCGGCCCAGAGCGGCATCTGGCAGACTGTCTGGCTGGAGCGGGTGCCGGAAAACTACATCACGGAGCTGACCGTCACCCCGGACTATGATGCCCGCACCGTGACCGTGAAAGCCCATACTTCCCTGCCCGGCGGCGCGGCGAACCTGTGGGCCGTGGTGCGGGCCGGGGGCGTGACCGTTGCCGAGGACTGGGGCAGCGACGAGGCCGACCGGGACGGTGCGGTGACCCTGCACATCCCGGAGGAGCATTTCTTCCCGTGGAGCCCGGACAGCCCGTTTTTGTATGACCTGACCGTGGGCACCACGCAGGGAGAGGAGGAGCAGCGCGATACCGTGCACAGCTACTTTGCCCTGCGCAAGTGGAGCTGTGCGCCGGATGCCCACGGGATCATGCGCTTCTGCCTGAACGGCAAGCCCATCCTGCTCAACGGCCTGCTGGATCAGGGCTACTGGCCCGAGGGCCTGTACACCCCGCCCAGTGATGGAGCAGTGGTGCGGGAACTGCAGACCATAAAAGAGCTGGGGTTCAACCTTTTGCGCAAGCACGCCAAGATCGAGCCGCAGCGCTGGTATTACCACTGCGATAAGCTGGGCCTCATCGTCTGGCAGGACATGGTGAACGGCGGCGGGCCCTACAAGCTCTGGTTCGTGACCTACCTGACCAACGTGTTCCAGCCGCTGCTCCGCCGCCTGCCAGACGCAAGGCCCCTCTGGGGCCTGCTGGGCCGCGAAACGGAAGCGGGCAGGGAAGAATATGCCCGGGAGCTGGAAGCCACGGTAAAGACCCTGCAGTGCCACCCCTGCGTGGGCTGCTGGGTGCCCTTCAATGAGGGGTGGGGGCAGTTCGATGCCGCCGGGGCCGTGGAGACCGTCCGCAGGCTGGACGATACCCGCCTTGTGGACGAGGCCAGCGGCTGGTACGATCAGGGCGGGGGAGATGTGGATTCCCTGCACAACTATTTCTACCCGCTCCGGGTCAGGCCCCGGAGCCGGGTGGTGGCCCTGAGCGAATACGGCGGCATTGCCTGGCCCATGCCCGGCCATGAGCCGCCCCGCAGGGCGTACGGCTACGGCACGGCAAAGAGCCGGGCCGAGCTGACCGCCCGCTGGAAAAAGCTGCAATTGGAAACGGTGCTCCCCCAGCTGAAAAAGGGGCTTTCGGCCCTGGTGTACACCCAGGTGAGCGATGTGGAGGACGAGGTGAACGGCCTGTTTACCTACGACCGCGCCGCCATCAAGCCCGACCCCGCCGCTGTGCGTGCCGTGAACCAGGCGCTGGAAGCGGCGTTTGAGAAGATCGTAGAATAAAAAGAAGGCTGTTGCCCTGTAACTCCCTCAGTCACGGCTTCGCCGTGCCAGCTCCCTCTTGGAGGGAGCCTTGGCGTAACGGCAAGCTGTGAAAGCCTCCCTCTTTGAGGGAGGTGGCATCGCGTCAGCGATGACGGAAGGAGTTTAGGCAACAGCCTTTTTGCATATCAATAAAAACTTAGTTGGTGCTGCTGTTCACGATCTTGGAAGCGGGCATCCTGTTCATGGCGGAGCTGCTCAGGTTGTGCTCCAGAGAAGCGCCGTAGGCGGTCAGCGCCTCGGAGAGCTCCTCCCCCTTCATATCGTTGAGCACCTGTCCGCGCAGGTCATCCAGCGCCTTCAGGCTCAGCGGGTCGAGCCGCAGGGCGGCCATCAGGGCGTAGCTGTTGTACTTCACAGCCGCTGCCTGCCCGATGGACAGGCCCCGGATGGTGTCGGCGGCACCCTCTGCGGTAAAGGCAGAGGTCACGGTGCTGTCCCCGATCAGTTCCAGAGAAGGTGCATTGGAATCGGAGGAATAGGTGGAGCCCAGCACGGCGTAGACCTCCGGCAGGGCGGAGGTGACCACGCCGGAGAAGTAGCCCAGCAGGGCGCTGCTGAAATCGGAATCGCTCAGGCCGGTCAAGGAAGCAGCGTAGGCATTGGTCTGATCCACGGCATCCTGTACCAAATCCAACATCTCGCTGGTCTGGTCCTCATCGGCAGAGGCATAGGTGCTGGTGTTGTAGAGCGGGATGGTGTAATAGGCCAGCTCATACATGTTGTTCTCCAGATGGCTGGTCAGGTCGGCATCCGACACCGGGGTCTCGCCGTCCACGCCGTAGACCAGCTCCAGCAGGTCACTGCTCTTGATGAGGATGCGCTCAAACCGCTGGACGGTGTTCAGGCCGATGCCGTTGGCCTTGTAGGTGTCGCCGTACTGCTCCATCAGCTGGGAGGCGTAGCTGTCGGCCTGTGCTTCCTCTTCTGCGGTCAGCTGGCCGCCCAGCTCCTCGAAGCGGGTCTCGATGGCGGCGTAGGTCTCAAGGTTCTCCATGGTTTTCTGGCTCACATAGTTGCTGACGGTGGCGGTCTCGCCGCTGTCGGCATCCACGGTGATGGTCTGCTTCAGGAAGGCCTTCACATCGGTGGCATCCTGCTCCGAGGTGGCCAGATCGGCGGCCTTCTGGTAAGCGTCGTACTGGGCCAGCAGATACAGGCCCGAGGTGATGTCCACCGTGCCGATGGTGCCCACCGAATCCGGGGTGGAGCCGCAGGCGGCAAGGGAAAATACCATTGCCACAGCGGCAAGAAGTGCGATCAGTTTCTTTTTCATTGTTATGCTCCTGTCGTTCGGATCGCCCGCCCTCTCCGTCAGCGCAAGCGCGCTGCCACCTCTCCCAAGGGGAGAGGCTTTGGCAATTCCCCGCAAGGTCTTGGGGAGCCGCCAGAGGCTCCCCCTTTGGGGGAGCTGGCAAAGCCTATTGGCTTTGACTGAGAGGGTGAGGCCGTTAATCTTTCAAAATATCCTGCATCGCCCGGAGGATGCTCTGCAGCAGCTCCAGCGGCTTTTCCTCTTTTTGCAGGGTGACGGAGAGGTAGGGCTTTGCGCCGGCCCCGGTGACAACGCGGCCGTTGAAGGCCACCAGCAGGCCCTGGATCATCCGGAGGTCCAGCTGCTCCACCTGCAGCACCAGGGTGTCCTTCTTCTGGGTCACCTCGTACACGCCCACGGCGGTGGCCTGCACCCGCGCCAGCGAGACATTGACCAGATCGCTGACCGAGGGCGGCGGGTCGCCGTAGCGGTCGATGAGCTCGTCCAGCACATCGGCGGCATCCTCGGGGGTCTGGATGGCTGCGATCCGCTTGTAGGCTTCAATGCGGCCCGGCCCGTCGGCAATGTACGTTTCGGGGATGTAGGCATCCACCCGCAGGTCGATCAGGCACTCGCTCTTGTCGCGCTGCACCGGCTCGCCCTTGGCCCGGGCGATGGCCTGCCCCAGCATCTTCACATAGAGGTCGTAGCCCACGGCCTCCATGTGGCCGTGCTGGCTGTGGCCCAGCAGACTGCCCGCACCGCGGATCTGGAGATCGCGCATGGCGATGCGGAAGCCGGAGCCGAAGGCCGTGAACTCCCGGATGGCGGAAAGCCGTTTCTGGGCGATGTCGGTCAGGGTCTTGTCCCGCCGGAAGGTGAAGTAAGCGTAGGCTTTGCGGCCGGAGCGGCCCACCCGGCCCCGGATCTGGTACAGCTGGGCAAGGCCCATCCGGTCGGCATCCTCAATGATGAGGGTGTTGCAGTTGCGCACATCGATGCCCGTTTCGATCAGGGTGGTGCAGACCAGAATGTCGATCTCGCCGTTGAGCAGATGCTGCCAGACCGGGTTCAGCTCCTCCTCGGTCATCTTGCCGTGGGCAATGCCCACCCGGGCACCGGGCACCAGCTGGCTGACATGGGCGGCGGTGGACTCGATGTTGTCCACCCGGTTGTGCAGGTAGTACACCTGCCCGCCCCGGGCCAGCTCCTTTTTCATGGCTTCGGCAAGGATGACATCGTTGTACTCCAGCACAAAGGTCTCCACGGGCTGGCGCTCAATGGGCGGCTGCTCGATGGTGGACAGGTCGCGGATGCCGCTCATGGCCATGTTCAGGGTGCGGGGGATGGGCGTGGCCGAGAGGGTCAGCATATCCACGCCGATGAAGTTTTCCTTCAGCTTCTCCTTGTGCTTCACGCCGAACCGCTGCTCCTCATCGATGATGACAAGGCCCAGATCGTGGAAACGCACATCCTTGGAGAGCAGGCGGTGGGTGCCCACCACGATGTCCACACTGCCGGACTGCAGGCCCCGCAGGGTCTCCTTTTGCTGTTTCGCGGTACGGAAGCGGGAGAGCATCCCGATCTTCACCGGGAAGGCCTCCATCCGGGAGAGCAGGGTGTTGTAGTGCTGCCAGGCCAGCAGGGTGGTGGGGGCCAGAAGGGCGCACTGCTTGCCGCCCATCACGCACTTAAAGGCCGCGCGCAGGGCAACTTCGGTCTTGCCCACGCCCACGTCGCCGCAGAGCAGGCGGTCCATTGGGTAGGGCTTTTCCATGTCCTGCTTGATCTCGGCGGTGGCGTGGAGCTGGTCGTCGGTCTCGTCGTACTCAAAGCGGGTCTCGAAATCGTTCTGCCAGTCGCCATCGGGCGGGAAGGCGTATCCCTGGGCCTGCCTGCGCCGGGCGTACAGTTCAATGAGCTCCTGGGCCATCTCCTCGGTGGCTTTTTTCACCTTGGCGCGGGTGCGCTGCCATTCGGTGCCGCCCAGCTTGGCCAGCTTCACCTTTTCCTCGTCGCCGGGGGCGGTGTAGCGGCTGAGCAGGTCCAGCTGGGTCACCGGCACATAGAGCACATCGGAGCCGGAATACTGGATCTTCAGGTAATCCTTGATGGCACCCTGCACTTCCAGCCGCTGGATGCCCGCGTACATGCCGATGCCGTGGCTCTGGTGCACCACATAGTCCCCGGGTTTGATGTCCGAAAGGCTGGACAGGGCGTTTTTGTTCTTTTTGCGCTTTTTGTTCTCGGCGGCGGCTTCCTCGTCCAGCCCGTGCCGCCGGGAGGAGATGACCGCTGCGTGGGCAAAGGGGAAGGTGCAGCCTGCGGTCAGGTGGCCGGGCAGCACCTGCACGATGCCCTTGGCCGGGCGCACGTCCCGGCTCATGCTCACGGAGTAGCCCTTGTCCGTCAGGTCCCGGGTCAGGGCGGCGGCACCCTTGGGGGTGCCGGAGAAGAGGGTGACGGCATAGCCCTGGGCGATCAGCGGGTCAAGATCCTCCCGCAGGGAGGCCAGATCGCCGCCCCAGTTGGGGGCCGCAAAGGCCTCCACGTTGATGAGATCTTTCAGCTTGAATTCGTTCATCCCCCGCAGGAAGTTCTCACACAGCAGGGTGCTCTGTTTCTGGGCCGCAATGGCAAGGTCGTCCATGGTCTGGTAGAGCACGTCCAGCCCGGGGCAGAGCACGCCCTCCTCCAGCAGGCCGGTCAGCTCCTCGCCCCGGCGGTACTCGGTAGCCTTCTGGGCATCCCGGATGCCGCCAACCTCGTCCAGCACAAAGATGGGGCTGTCCAGATGGTCCAGCAGGGTGGCGGGCTGCGGGTAGCGGATGCCGTAATACTTGTCCATGGCTTCGGGCATCAGGCCGGAATCCAGCTGGGCAAGGTCGGCCTCTGTGGCCTTTTCCATGGCGGTACGCTTTTTGCCCCGCGCCTTTTTGATGGCTCCGCGCAGAGCCTCAGCCGTCTCAGCGGTGCTGCCGAACAGCACCTCGCGGGCGGGGGAGAGGTAGATCTTTTCCAGACTGCCGTCCCGGCGCTGGGTCAGCAGGTCGAAGGAGGCCAGCGAATCGATCTCATCGTCCCAGTATTCCACACGGGCGGGCTGGTGCATGTCCGGCGCGTAGATGTCCACGATATCGCCGCGCACGCTGAACTGGCCCGGGCCGTCCACCTGACTGCGTCGGACGTACCCGGCGGCAAAGAGCCGCGCCACCAGTGCTTCCCGGTTGTAGACCATGCCGGGCTTGAGGGTGAGGGTGTTCCGCAGGAACTCATCCCGGGGCACCGTGTATTGCAGCAGCGCCTCGGCGGGCACGCAGACGGCGTTCAGCCGCCCGCCCGCCAGCGCGCCCAGCACCGACAGGCGGCGGTACTCGTATTCGCGGCCCGCGCCCTCCACCGGCCGCAGCATGAAGTCCCGGGGCGGGAACACCGCCGCGGTCAGGCCCAGCGCCTTGAGGTCGTCCGCAAAGTGGGTGGCCTCGGCCTCGCCGGGGGTCACGATGCAGACCAGCCGTCCCAGATCCTTCTGCAAAGCGGCGTACAGCAGGGCACGGCCCGCAGGCGGCAGGCCGAACAGCGCCGCCGGGCCCGGGGTGCGCAGACTCTCCGCGATCTTCTGATATTCCGGTGTGCTTTTCAGCAGCGCTTCGTACATCGTAGACCTCCTCTCGAAGCAAACACTTTTGGAAAGCTAAACCCCACCGTCATTGCTTCGCAATGCCACCGCCCCTACTAGGGGCGGCCTTGGCAAAACCGTAAAACTTTACGCAATGCCAAGGGCCCCCCTATTAGCGGGGGCTGTCGCCGCAGGCGACTGGGGGGTTCTCCCTTACCCATTATACTTGCTCTGTGCCAGCCCCAGCTTACCGTCCATGATGAGCTTGGCCGCTGCCTCCAGGTCGGGGTAGCGGTCGGCCATGGCTTTGGCATCCTCGGGCGGGAACTTGCCCAGCACCCAGTCGGCAAGGTCATAGTCCGGGCGGGGCTTGGCACCCACGCCGATGCGGATGCGGGGGAAGTTCTCCCCGCCCAGCCGGGCAATGATGCTCTTCAGGCCGTTGTGCCCGCCTGCCGAGCCGGAGGGGCGGATGCGCAGCTTGCCGGGGGCCTGGGTGATATCGTCGCACAGGACGATGACGTGGTCGGCGGGGATCTTGAAAAAGCCCGCCAGCGGGGCGATGGAATCGCCGGAGAGGTTCATGTAGGTCAGGGGTTTCAGCAGCACCACCTTGTGGCCGTCCACCTCGCCCTGGCCCCACAGGCCCTGAAACTTGGTTTTGCTGACGCTGATGCCCCATTTGCCCGCCAGAGAGTCCAGCGCGGCAAAGCCCGCGTTGTGGCGGGTGCCATCGTATTTTGCTTCCGGGTTGCCAAGGCCCGCGATCAGCCAGATGTCGTTTGCATTCATAGTTGTTGTTTTGCCTTTTCTTTTTTGCTTTAAATAATGTGTGGTACAGTTCTTTAGTATAACATACGCGCGAAGAAAAAGAAATCTGTTTTGCGGGAAAAACACAAAGCCGCCCTATATCAGTACAGATACAGGGCGGTGCTTTTTGTATAAATCCTGATAAGGTGGCGGGAGAGTTACTTGTTCTGCTCCTCCTCCAGCTTCTGCTTTTTGGCGATGTAGGCTTCCATCTTGGGGGCGGCCCAGCCCTCAAGGTTGGTCTGGCGGTCGCGGGCAATGCCCAGTGCCTGGGCGGGCACATCCTTGGTGATGGTGCTGCCTGCGGCGGTGTAAGCACCGTCGCCTACCTTGACCGGGGCTACAAGGTTGGTGTTGCAGCCGATGAAGCAGTAATCGCCGATCTGGGTGCGGAACTTATCCTTGCCGTCGTAGTTGCAGGTGACGGTGCCGCAGCCGAAGTTGCAGTACTTGCCCACGTCACTATCACCGATGTAGGTCAGGTGGCTCACGGTGTTGCCCCGGGCAAAGTTGGAGTTCTTGGTCTCCACATAGGCACCCAGATGCACGCCGTAGTCGGTGACAGTGTTCACCCGCACATGGGTGAAGGGGCCGATGTTGTTGTGGGGGCCCAGATGGCTGCCGTAGACCTGGCTGGCGTTGACGGTGGTGCCCTCGTCCACGGTGCTGTCCTCGATCAGGGTGTTGGGGCCGATGACGCAGCCTGCGCCGATGACCGTCTTGCCGCGCAGGATGGTGCCCGCCAGAATGGTGGCTCCCGGGGCAATGACAACGCTTTCGTCGATCTGGACGGTGCGGCTCTCAATGTTCACGCCGTTGGCGATATGAAAAAGCAGGATGTTCTCGCGCCGACTTTCGGCAGCGTCCAGTTTGGCGCGTGCTGCGGCCAGAGCTTCGTTGGAAATGGTTTCCATAAATAGTGTCCCTCCTTGGGAAGGTGTGGTATTTTGTTGTATCCATGAGGGAGAAATTTCGGCCCGTTCCGCAGGTGGAATTCCACCGGAAATTTTAATGGATAACAGCATGTATCCCAGATGCGGAAAAATGGCTCTGCAAAACAAAAAACCTCTCGAACTTTCTCCCATTTTATAATAGCGGAAAATTGAGTAAATTTCAAGGGAATTGCACAAAATTTATCAAACAAATTCGGTGTTTTGCCCGGTGGCAATGTGGGAATTTTCTGGTATAATAGTTTAGCATTCACAAGACAATGTTCATCAGCTTTGAGAAAAAAGTGCGATGAGACCGCCGGGCGTGGCACCGGGGGTCACCAAATGGGAGGTAAACACGCATGAGCAAAAAGTATCTGTACTACTTCAGCGAGGGCAACGATGCCTTCGGCGGCGACAAGGTCACCATGAAGAATACTCTGGGCGGCAAGGGTGCCGGTCTGGCAGAGATGACTGCTGCCGGTATGCCGGTTCCCCAGGGCTTCACCATCACCACGGATGCCTGCACCCAGTACTATGCAGACGGCCGTCAGATCAATGACGATATCACCGCTGACATCTTCGAGCATCTCAAGGGTCTGGAAGAAATCACCGGCAAGAAGTTTGGCGACAACACCAACCCCCTGCTGGTCTCTGTCCGTTCCGGTGCCCGTCAGTCCATGCCCGGCATGATGGATACCATCCTGAACCTGGGCCTGAACGATGAGGCTGTTGAGGGCCTGGCCAAGAAGACCGGCAACGCCCGCTTTGCATACGACTGCTACCGCCGCTTCGTGCAGATGTTTGCAGACGTTGTTATGATGGTCCCGAAGAGCCTGTTCGAGGTCGAGATCGACAAGATGAAAGAGGCCAAGGGCGTTAAGAACGACGTTGACCTGACTGCCGAGGATCTGAAGGAACTGGTCGGTGTCTTCAAGAAGATCTACGAGGAGAACGAGGGCAAGCCGTTCCCCCAGGATCCCCGCGATCAGCTGATCGAGGCTGTCAAGGCTGTGTTCCGCAGCTGGGACAACCCCCGTGCAAACGTCTACCGCAAGATGAACGAGATCCCCTACGAGTGGGGCACCGCTGTCAACGTCCAGCAGATGGCATTCGGCAACTCCGGCGACCGTTCCGGCACCGGCGTTGCATTCACCCGTGACCCCGCCACCGGCGCAAAGAAGCTGATGGGCGAGTACCTGATCAATGCACAGGGCGAGGACGTCGTCGCAGGCGTGCGCACTCCTTCTCCCATCAGCCACCTGAAGGATCAGATGCCTGAGGTGTACGATCAGTTCGTTGAGATCGCAACCCGTCTGGAGAACTACTTCCGCGATATGCAGGATATGGAGTTCACCATTGAGGACGGCCACCTGTACATGCTGCAGACCCGTAACGGCAAGCGTACCGCACAGGCCGCTCTGCAGATCGCATGTGACCTGGTGGACGAGGGCATGATCACCGAGCAGGAGGCTGTCCTGCGCGTGGAGCCCAAGCAGCTGGATACCCTGCTGCATCCCCAGTTCGATGCCGCTGCCCTGAAGGCTGCCGAAGTCGTCGGCAAGGGCCTTGCCGCGTCTCCCGGTTCCGCCTGCGGCCAGATCGTCTTTACCGCTGAGGAAGCAGAGGAGATGGTCAAGTCCGGCAAGATGAAGAAGGTGGTTCTGGTTCGTCTGGAGACTTCTCCCGAGGACATCGTGGGCATGCAGGTGTCTCAGGGCATTTTGACCGTCCGCGGCGGCATGACCAGCCACGCAGCCGTTGTTGCCCGTGGTATGGGTACCTGCTGTGTCTCCGGCTGCGGCAACGACAACGAGGTCAAGATCGACGAGGAGGCCAAGACCTTCGAGATCAACGGCCACAAGTTCGTTGAGGGCGACTGGATCTCCATCGATGGCTCCACCGGCAACATCTACGGCGAGCAGGTCGCAACCGTGGCCGCTACCGGCAACAAGAACTTCAACCGCTTCATGGGCTGGGCCGATGCTGCCCGCCAGCTGCTGGTTATGACCAACGCCGACAACCCCCGCGATGCACAGCAGGCCGTTGACCTGGGGGCTGAGGGCATCGGCCTGTGCCGTACCGAGCACATGTTCTTCGCTGAGGACCGCATCAAGGCTGTCCGTGAGATGATCTGCGCCCGTACCGTGGAAGAGCGCGAAGCTGCTCTGGCCAAGGTCGAGCCGTTCCAGCAGGGTGACTTCGAGGCCATGTACCGCATCATGGGTGAGCGCCCGATGACCATCCGCTACCTGGATCCCCCTCTGCACGAGTTCCTGCCCACCAAGGACGAGGACATCAAGGAGCTGGCTGCCGATATGGGCATGACCTTCGATGACCTGAAGAACGTGGTTGCTTCTCTGCACGAGTTCAACCCCATGATGGGTCACCGTGGCTGCCGTCTGGCTGTTACCTATCCCGAGATCGCTGCCATGCAGACCCGCGCTGTGATCAAGGCTGCCCTGAACGTCTCCGCTGAGACCGGCTGCATGATCACCCCGCACATCATGATCCCGCTGGTCGGCGAGGTCAAGGAGTTGAAGTTCGTCAAGGACGTTGTTGTCAAGGTCGCTGATGAGCTGATCGCTGCTGCTGGCGTTGACATGAAGTATCAGGTCGGTACCATGATCGAGATCCCCCGTGCAGCCCTGACTGCCGGCGAGATCGCCAAGGAGGCTGAGTTCTTCAGCTTCGGCACCAACGACCTGACCCAGATGACCTTCGGCTTCAGCCGTGATGACGCTGCCAAGTTCCTGGGCGCTTACTACGAGAACAAGATCTACGAGAGCGATCCGTTCCAGCACCTGGATCAGATCGGCGTGGGCAAGCTGGTGAAGATGGCTGCCCATGACGGCCGTGAGACCCGCCCCGATCTGGGCCTGGGCATCTGCGGTGAGCACGGCGGCGATCCCACGAGCGTTGAGTTCTGCCACAATGTTGGAAAAGTCCTTGAAGAAAATTGAAAAAAATCCCATTGAAAGGATAGAAGGCAAAAGAATGAGTTGATAACAAAAAATTAGTGAATCCAGAAGAAAAGTAATAAGTCATCTAAATAAAAAAGACGGTGGAAGCCAAATTAAAATTAAATACGGGAACATTAAAAATATAGTTTTCGGGGATTAAACAAAAACCGTTAAAAGGAAAATGAAATTAGTCAAAAAAACTTGTGGAAAAGAGAAATAAAGGAACTTTATCCAGACATAAAGGAAGAACCTAAAAGTGAGATAGAAGATAGTCAAAAATTTGAGGGCTGGCCGATAATTTGGCGGCTTGGAGATGAACTTTTGACATGGAGATGAAATATCCGCATTCAGAATGGGTGTACCAAACGATTTATCAGGACATACTGGAAAGTTTATCAAGATGCCATGAAGAGATTGAAAAGTGTGCTGATAAATTTTATGAGGCAAAGTGTAGAAAAGAAGGAAAGAAAGTAGAAGAGTAAAGATATTTTAAAATACGTTGAGGCCGAGAAAGTTAGGAGTTTCCAACTTTCTCGGCCTCAACGTATTTTTGTATAATTTGATTTTTAAAATATGAATAAACCATGAATGAAATACGCCCAAAATTTACGAAAAAGAGCTTTGAGCGGCCTAGGAGACAGAATAGGGTCATGATAAACTACTATTGCGAACGAAGTGGCCACTTCGAAACACAAAATAATTGATTTCCGAGGTATTTTACTATGACACAGAATGAATATGACAAGTGGTATCGGGAACTCAACGAAGCTCAGAAAGAAGCTACGGATGAGTTCTTTGCTTGGAAGGAGAAAGCATCTAAGGGTAAGGACTGTTATGCAGATATTGGGATTACCAGGATAAATGGGAAGGCTGAGGTTGCTCTTCGGGAAGGTGAGTATATTTCGCCGTTCAGAGGTTTCCAAATGAGCTTGAAACAGAATGGGAGGATTTTGTCAAGCTGTAATTGGAGATGTGAGGATGGAGTAGAAAAATTTCCGCTTCTGTTCAGCACAAAAACATTCAAATCTGGAAAAATAGCTGCCGGTATTTTTGTCCGAGACGGAGCAATGCAATCTCCGATTATACTTGGATGCCCGGACGATTTTGAACCGGATGCTTTCTATGAGGTGTTTGTACATGCTTGGGGAGCGGAAATGGGCTATCTTTGGGAGGGAGACGGAAAGATTCAGGGATTAACAAGAATCGACTATCTGCTCTCTGGTAATCTGGGAGAAACGCAGAATCCCATCGAAAAATTGGTCGAGCAGATGTACTTCCAGAAGACCACTTCGGAGGAAACCAACCATGAGTAATATGTATGGAAAGGACAAATTCCATGACAGGCAAAAAAGCGGTATTACAGAAGTCCGCTCAAAAAATTGAGAATGATTCGGGTTGGTCACAGGATAATTTTTGAGGGGATATGCTGAAGAAATTCTTCCGGCATCAGGAGCCGAGCTATCCTTTGGCGAACTTTGCGCAATAGGGGAGCAAGTTGAACAAGAGGCCGCTTTTTTCTGCAAAGGAGGCGATGCGCAACAAAATCAAGGCAAGACGAGATGCTGAACGATATAAGTCAACAGGCACGGACAGCGAACAACGGACTCCTAATCCGTTTGAAGATTCTAGCGCAATAGCTACAGAATCTCCGAAAAATGAGGACACATTAAATACAATGAGGAAACACGCCGATGCCCAACCGACAAAATCGGCTGGGATAAAACCTCAAACAGTCCCTTGTCGAAACGACAAGGGAACTAAAAAGTATATCCATATCATTTCCTGTGGAGGTGTGCTGTATTACCACAATGAATATTACTACACACAGCTGGATTCAAAGCAGTTAATCAAGTTGTATCGTCAGAATGTGGACTATGAACTCAATAATGAATCTAGCCTACGTGGGTATAAGGATCTCTACGATTGCCTCGTAACAGATCCCCAAATTGAGTGCAGCGAACCGGAAGATGAACCGATTTATGCACCTTTGGAAAATGGAATCCTTGACCTTATGGAGTGGAAACTTTATCCACACAGCCCGGATCAAATAACCTTTACCTGTATTAAGGCAAAATATGATCCGCAGGCAAAGTGCCAGATATTTGAGGAATACTTGCAGCGAGTCACAGGTGGGGGATTCCCTGCTGTCGGAGAGAGTTTGGATGGCAATCGGGTATTTGCTTATCTACCCTGCACGGGGAAAGTTCTTTATTTTCATGAAGGGTATCGGAAATAGCGGCAAGAGCGTTTTGGGAAGCTTTATCCGACGCCTGTACCCCCAAAGAATCCATCAGCAGTATTAGACTTAAGCAAATGAAGAATGAATTTGGAATGTCTTCGTTGGCCAACGCTGTAATCAATTTTGACATGGATATGCCAAGTTCAAAAATTGATGAGGAGGCAGCTTCTCGATTGAAGCAGATTACAGGAGGCGATTCAATCAATGTTCCACGCAAATTTCGTGATGATGCGTTGCTGGAAAGGCGCATTAAGTTTGTCTTTTCTAGTAATCATCCGATTATCATCGACGGAGAAGATGATGCACTCCTAAAACGTATCATATATCTGCCTTTTAATTATGCAATCCCGGATGACCAGCAAGACCCGGATTTGGGAGACAAAATTTGGAAAGAGCGAGATGCGATTGCTACAAAAGCCCTGCGCTATGCGCGGAAACTTGTGAAACTCAACTACATCTTCCCAGAAATTCCCCAGATGGACAACGCAAAGTGCATTGTGAGAGACTCTATTGCGAAAACCGTAGGAAAATTTGTACAGGAAAGCTGCGATAAGAGCGAGTCGAAAGCAGTGACTGCTACAGAAGACCTGTATAATGCTTACTCAGACTATTGCAAGGAGAAGAATATGTGGGCGTGTAGCCAAAAGGCATTCACGAAAGAACTCACCCAAATGAAGATAGAGCATACTCGTTTCCGGTGTACAGGAGAGGATATGATTGCCCGAAAGAATCCGGTATCTGCTTTCAAAGGAATCAGGTTTCGTCCGTAACTTCTGATTCTTCGATGATACGTTATACCTCTGACTCTAAGCACCATTAACGATAACCAAGGGAGGTATCACAATGCTGGAAATTGACGAAAAGGCGATGGCCTATTGTCTGGTGGAAGCTCTCTTTGCAAAGCAGGAGTAATCAACCTGCCCACTTATCAGAACTTCCTTCGGATGAAGCGTGAGCAGGAGGAAGAACCGCCTGCTAAGGCTTCGTAAACAACAGAGAAAGGCTCTGGTGGAGGGATTCTGCCAGAGCCTTTCTTTTTGCCGCAGAAAAGAGTCAGAGACAGTGGAGGTTAAATTTTATGAGGATAGCCGTGTACGCGCGTGTCTCAACAGAACATGAGGCACAAATCAACGCACTGGAAAATCAGTTGGAGTGGTATAAAATTGAAGGTTCTCGCCACCCAGATTGGGAAATCGTAGAGGTTTATGTAGACCAAGGCATCACCGGAACACAGGCGCAGAAGCGGCCAGAGTTTTTGCGCATGATGGAGGATGCCCAGAAGGGCAAGTTTGACCTAATCATTACTCGCGAAGTGAGCCGCTTTGCACGAAATACAGTTGATACGCTGTCCTACACACGCGAGCTGAAAGCACGTGGGGTAGACGTATTTTTCATCAACGATGGTATCAATACCGCAACCAATGATGGCGAACTTCGGCTGACGATCATGTCTTCTATGGCACAAGATGAGAGCCGCAAAATTTCAGAGCGAGTAAAGGCTGGGCAGAAAATCAGCAGGGAGAAGCACGTTCTGTATGGCAGCGGAAACATCTTAGGATACCGCAGAGAGAATGGAACCTATGTTCCTGACCCTGACCAAGCTGAAACAGTAAGGCTGATTTTCCAAATGTATTCTACCGGAGAAAATGGGCTGGTTAAAATCGTAAACGAATTATACCGCCTTGGCCGATTAGATGCAGGCGGCCATGTTTCGTGGGACGCTTCCAAGGTGAGCAGAGTCCTACATAATGCAACCTATAAGGGGTGTATTTGCTACAATAAATCCCACAGCGACGGATATTTGACTCAGAAGCGTGTTAAAAATCTGGACGAGAGCAGCTATATCTATGTGAAAGGCGACTTTGAGCCTTTAGTATCAGAAGAAATGTGGGATAGATGCCAGCAAATTTTGGCATCGAAATCAGCACGGGTAATAGATGAAAATGGGAAAAAGCACAAGTACATGAGAAATACGCCAAAGTCAGTCTGGACAGCAAAACTGCGGTGCAGCTGTGGCGCAGGATTTATCCAGTTCAAGTGGCGCGTAAATCGGGACGGTGCAGTAGTTCATGGATTTCAGTGTTATCGCCGTACCCGTAGGCCAAGCATCAGCTATTTGCAGGAGCATGGCCTTGATTTGAGTATCACTGCCAAATCAAGGCCATCAGTGAGTGGAAGCTGGATTTGATGGCGAGCAAAGGTGTTTGAACATCTCACATTTGACAAGGGAAAGACAGTCAAAGAGGTCTATAAAATCCTGAGCCGCTGCATGGCAGAGGAAAAGACGGTTCGTATTTCCAGAAAGGCAATGCTGGAAAAGAGCATCGCTAAGCAGAGAGAGCGGCTGGACAAGTATATTGACCTGTGTGCAGACGGAATCATCACAAAACAGGAATTGGCAGAACGGCGAAAGGGATTGGATGCGCAGATTGCAGAATTGCAGTCCCAATATGAGAATGTGGAACAGGAGGATGAGCGCAGTGGAACTCTTGATATGAATTTGATTGCGCAGAAGTTGGATGAGTGGCAGAAAGCATCTAGGAATGATGTTGACCGGGAGCTTATCAATAGCTGTGTGGCGCAGATCACGCCGCTGACGAATGAGGAATACCGCTGGGTGCTTGATTTCCAACTGACAGAAGTGCAGAGTGGAAATAGTGCCACTTGTACGTTGGATGGCTTTATGGAGATGGCTCGTTTTACGATTTCATTTGAAGAAGCCAAGGCGTTTAAGGCTTCCCGGAATCAGGGAATTCGTAAAAATGAGTGGCATGACCTCACAGTGGCCGTGGGTATCCGCACGAAGACTTGAACGTAAAACACTGTGTCAGTCGTGCCGGATGTGTCAGGATTTTCGAGAAACCTTTATTATATATTATCTATTATCCTATCGCTTTATCTAAGAGAGAAAATAGAGTAGAAGGGGTAAAATAAAGAATATATAAAGAGTTTCATAAAAACCTGACACATTTGACACACCTGACACAAGACAAAGCGTATCTGAAAAAAATTACAGTTATATATTATCTTTGTAGAAAGACCTGTGAGCAGTTTGATTCTGTCCACAGGTCTTTACTTTTACTTGAAAAATGGAGGAAAAACAATGGCTGATATTATGGTAAAGATTCTGATGAAGGGTGCAAAAGCAATCAGGAAAACTGCCGTAATACTCATTATCTGGACCGCCCATAAACTTGAAAACAAGTAATCACATTAAAATTTTAGGAGGTAGTAGTTATGTCTGCAAATGTTGAAACTATGTTCTCTGTCCGTGAGACCCCTTGGCATGGCCTTGGCCGTATCGTGATGGATGCCCCTGCAAGCCGTGAAGCTTTGGAGCTGGCCGGTCTGGATTGGCAGGTAGAGAGCCGCAATATCTATTCCGGCACTGGTGCGATGATCCCCGGCTATCGGGCTAACGTCCGCAGCACTGATGAAGCTGTTCTGGGCGTGGTATCTGACCGCTACCGCATTGTGCAGAACGAAGAAGCGTTCCAGTTCACCGATGACCTGCTGGGTGAAGGCGTTACTTATGAAACTGCCGGTTCTTTGCAGGGCGGCAAGAAGGTCTGGATGCTGGCGAAGCTGCCGGAGAAATACATCATCGCCGGAGACGAAGTGACCCCCTATCTTGTGTTCTTCAACAGCCATGATGGCAGTTCTGGTGTAAAAGTTGCCATGACCCCGGTTCGTGTCGTCTGCCAGAACACTTTGAATCTGGCACTGGGTACGGCGAAGCGTATCTGGACTGCCCGCCATACCGAAAATGTTCTGCTTCGGGTTCAGGATGCCCGTGAAACCTTACAGCTTGCCAACAGTTACATGGGTGAGCTTGGCAAGGGCATCCATGAGCTGACCACCATCAAGCTGTCTGATCGCAAGGTGCAGGAGTTCATCAACGAATTTTTCCCTGTCACTGAAGATCTAACCGATGGCCAGCGGAAGAACAACCTGCGCTTGCAGGAAGATTTGAAGGCTCGCTACTATAATGCACCCGATCTGGAGTGGGTCGGCAAGAATGGATGGCGGTTCGTAAATGCCGTATCGGATTTTGCCACCCATGCAGACCCCATCCGTAAGACCCGGAACTACAACGAAAATCTGTTCCTGCGCACCGCAGAGGGCAATCCCATGATCGACAAAGCCTACAAGATGGCGCTGGCAGCAGCATAAAGGAGAACGTATGAACGATGTGAGCAACCGGGCTGTCCGGGAATTTTCTGAGTTCCTGAACAGCATTGAAGCTGATTTTCCAAAGCCTACCTGCACCACGGCATACGAGATTACGATGAAAAGTACCATCGTCAGTGCTTTAATCACGCTGGATACCGAAAAGAAGATGGACGAGCGTTTTTGGAATCATCTTCGGGTGCAGCGGAACATTCTGGATTTCCTGTATGCCCTGTGGCTGGATGATGACCGTACCCTGGTGGATGAGTTTTCCACCATTATCAAAGACTTGGTGGAATATGATTTCTCTATTGCAGAAGAACAGATGAAAGAGAGGTTGAATATCGCATGAAAAGACTTGTATCTACGCTGAACCTGCCCAAAGAAGATTGGCTCCGCTACCGGAAGTGCGGCATCACTGGCACGGATGCTGGTTCCATCCTTGGCCTGAATCCGTACCGCTCCGCTTTTCAGGTTTACCATGATAAAATCAGCGATACCATTGAGAATATCGACAATGAGGCCATGCGGCAGGGTCGTGATTTGGAGGATTATGTAGCACAGCGGTTCTCCGAAGAAACAGGGTTTAAGGTGCGCCGTGCAAACGCTATCTATCAGAGCGAGGAACATCCGCTGCTTCTGGCAGACTTCGACCGCCTGATCGTTGGACAGAAGGCCGGGCTGGAATGCAAAACGGTCTCACCGTTTTCCGCAGACAAGTGGGCAGATGGAAAAATCCCGGCTCACTATCTGGCGCAG
>VOFB01000604.1_pt1 | contig 70000 bp, 90 predicted proteins | sample 5384141 | NCBI WGS metagenome assembly VOFB01 (sample SAMN12384721, study PRJNA508395) | human gut metagenome | isolation source: healthy gut A | host: Homo sapiens
TTTGCATGAGGATATGCGGACAAAAGTGCATGCCTATCGCCCAGCAGCCATGCTTCATTTCTTCAACCGCAAGGCAAAAACATGATCTATCTTTATCATGTTCTGCATTGCGACAGCTTCTAATTCAGATCGAAATTGTTGCACATCGTGATCATCGCTATCTAAGACAACAATGATTACAGAAGGAAAACTTTTGAAGGCTTCTGTCAAAGCCGCAAGTATGTTGCTAAATCGTTGAGTAACTTTCCTGTTTTTGTTTCTTTTATCGTATTTTTCTTGTGAATCCACCGATCCTCGAAAACCTTTTTGCAATCATACGTTGCATTTTGGTAAAAGCTCCACGATTTTTTGCATCAAAATTCGAATAAGCGCAGCACCTGACTGATCTTCAACAAGATACTGAAAATGCATATGCATTCCTCCTCAGCCAAAGTACTTATCATTCCACAAGTCGCCAATATGCGCCTTCTTGAACCAAGTCACTCACAAAATCATATTCAGATGAGCGCTTTATAGTCGAAAAGCCGTCTGCCTTTATCTAAGACCCAGACTTGTTCTCATGAAAGTGCATTAACAAAAAATGGACTATGCGTCGTAACAAATAGCTGCTTATTGTATCCTGTTCCACATTTTTGACATTTCAATAGCCAAATCAGCCAAGTATTGATGGTACAGGCCATTTTCAGGTTCCTCGATAAAAACTAATTGGCGGGGATTCTTTTTCATGCAAGAGCATATAATAAGCAAACAATTTCAAGGTACCATCTGACATTCGCTGGGAAAAAGGGGCTCATTAAATCCATTTTGCCAAAATTCTAGTACCATTTGTCCGTTTTTAAGTTTTACAGGTTCGATTTTCTTTATATTAGAATTTTTGTTTGAATGCTCGTGAGAATTCTTTAAAATCACCAGGATTCTCACGATACATAAACTGTGCCACGTTATTCAAGGTTGCTCCCCTGTACGATTTAAATACGGAGCAGGGGCCGCTGTCTGAATTTGTCTTGCAGTATCGGGGAGTAAAATAACACAGATACCAGCTCTTAAGAATGTCAGGAACTTTTCTATTCTTGAATATTGCTTCATTGCGCCAAGCGTTACAATTCCCAGCTTACGGATATCACTTAATTCGACATCTACTTTACTTCCGGTTACGACTCCTTCGTCGTCTTGCCCCCTTCAGCCTTCAAATGCATACCACTTTTCCATGTCGATGAGTACAAGAACGATAAAGGCCGACCACTTTTGTTTCCCTGGGTCTACGTTGACGCAACCTTTCGCCTTTATAAGGCCTATCATATTTGGTCTTTTCGATTGTCAACTCATATGTTATTGGACGAGAATTACTATTCTCTTTTAATAGATTTCAAAGTGTATATGGGCCATTGCTTCCTTGCGAAACAAACTTGTCATATCCGCCCCCGATTACTAGCATCACAAGCACTCTCAGCATCGGTTGTAAAGTGCATCAGCAATAAAAAGGCATCAGCTAATGTGCTTTTCCCCGCCGTCATGTCCCATGGTCGGCAGCCTGCGTGTTTTTCCTGTTCAGTTCTCCGTGTTCCGCTCTGCTCACGCCCTCTCCCTTTGATTGTCCGCTGTGCTGGTTTCTTCCTGTTACGCGCTCAGTCCGATCTCCCGCAGGCACTCCCGGAACATGACCTCGCTGCTCTTGTACCCTAAGATTTTCCGTGGATAGTTGTTAATCCATTCCTCCGTGGCCGCGATCTCCGCCGCGCTGACCTTGGAGAAATCTGTGCCTTTCGGATGCCGCCGCCTGATCATGCTGTTGGCGTTCTCGTTGCTCCCCCGTTCCCACGAGGAATACGGATGGCAGTAGTATACCTTGGTGCGCGGGATGGTCTTATTGACGGCGCTCCGCTCCAGCACCTCCGCCGCCGAAAATTCCGAGCCGTTGTCAAAGGTGATGCTTTTGAAGATTGCCCTGAACCGTCTGGCACCGCATTTCCGCTCCAGCGCATCCAGCGCCTTGACCACGGTTTCCGCCTTTCTGTTCGGTATTCCTATAATGATGTCTTTTCGCGTCTTGCGCTCATTCAGGGTCAGCAGGGCGCTGGTGGTCTTGCACTTGCCCTTTCCGCTGTACACGGTGTCGCCCTCCCAATGCCCGAACTCCTCGCGGCTCTCCACCTCCGGCGGGCGTTGCTCAATGCTCTCACCCGCAGAGGCCCGCGCCTGATCTTTCTTGGTCTTGACCTTTTTGTATTTCTGCTTCACCTTGCCCCGGCGCGGCAAGTCCACCTGCGTGATGTGTAGAAAGAGGCCCTTTTTGATGTAGCTGTAGATCGTCGTCACAGAAACCGAGGTCTCGAATGTCCGCCCCTCCATCATCGCGTAGCCAAGAACGGCAGCGGGGCTGCACTCTCGCTCCGTGATTGTTGTCTCAATGTAGTTTGCCAGCTCGTGATCTTTTCCGATCTTCAAGTCCGGCCCTTTCTCCCGCAGATTGCTTTGGTATCGCGCCTCCGCGATGTCCGGGCTGTACGCCGTCGCCATTTCCCATGTCTCCCCGTCCAGCCGCTCATACTCCCCGCGCTTCAACTCCCGGTAGATGGTGGAAACGTGGACGCGCAGCTTCTCCGCGATCTGTGGCGGCTTCAAGCCCCTGCGCTGCCACTTCTCAATGCGCAGCCTGTCGTTCTTGGTCAGATGCTTAAATGTTCGTCCTCCGGTCTGCACCGTAAAGCCTCCTCTCTCATGCTCACCCGCGGGCGGTGTCAGGTGTCGGCGTTCCTGTTCCGCTCTGTCGCTTTTTGTCTTATTATGATACCCACAAAACCAGCATTGTGCGCAACAGTTTTTTCGTTGCGTATGCGCACAAAAATCCCCCGGCTGCTATATCTATGAGTATAGCAGCCGGGGGATAATTTCAGTTATTCAGTTCCTTTTCCCCATCCGTCTTTCCGGGGTTGTCCTCCACAAAGATGCCGCCCAGCGTACCGATAGTGCTGTCAACCGCGATGTCCAGTTCCTTAACCGCCGCCTCGATCATGGCCTTTACCTCCGCCGTGACCTTAATTCCCTTTGCTTCAAGCATCTGCACCACATAATCGTACTTCGGGATGGGCAGCGCACCGGCCTCGCGCTGCTTCTCCGCCGCCTTGACCAGAACGGTGACAATGCCGTACAGGCGCTTGTCTTTCAGCCAAGGGATGCCGGTCTTGATCAGCCACGGAACGGCCACGCCGGTGAAGAACAGGCCGAGGATGGCGAAAATGGCCTCAATGACAATGTTGATGATGTCGGGAATGATCTGTGTCATGGTGTGTACCTCCTTACACTTTCGTCAGATATTTCTTGTCCACGTTTCCTGTGATTGCGCCGCTTTTCAGCGTGGAAACTGAAATGCGGTCGCCGCTGATTGCCCGGACATACAGCTTTGCGCTGTACACCCACAAGGAAAACTTGCGCGTGGTGCCGTAGACTGTGGCAGCCTTGTCCATCTTCACCTGATCGCCCACGGCCAGCGCCGCCGCTTCGGTCTTGATGTCTGCCGCGTCCACCCAGCCGTACACGGTGCTTCCGCCGCCGCTCACGGCGACAAGGTGATACGGATGCCTGCTCACAAGCGGCTGATATACCTGCGTCACCTTGGCCTTGCCCGGCTTGCACGGTTTGCCCACGGTGCTGTTTGCGCTGGTGTAGTGCCTCTCGCCGGTGAATGTCACGATGTCGCCCACCTTGCACCCGCCGCCCTTGGCCGGTGCAGCGTCCGCCGCATTCCCGCCGCCGGTCGCCTCCTTTCCGCCGTACTTCGGTACGCCGTAGCCGCGAATGTACCGACCGTTCACAGAAATGGTGCGGCGCTTCACGCTGTCGGAGTAGTTGCCCTCAATGACGGTGATGCTTGTCCCGCTGACCTTTTCCACAATGCCCACATGATCGGCGCTGCCGGTACAGTCTCCCACGCCGCTGTCCTGCCAATCGTAGAAAATATAGTCGCCGGGCTTCGGCACATAAGCGTCGTCCTCCTGCCAGCTCCCCAGCTTCTTGAACAGCTCGATGTGCTTTCCGCAGCCGCACTCCGTCGGGATGATGTCGGTCATTCCCGCCGCGATGGCGACGGCGCTTGCGAACGTGCTGCACCATGCGTCCGTGTACTTGACGGCGTATCCCCGGGCGAGCGGCTTGTGACTGTTGTACAGGTCGATGATCTTCCTGTGGCTTCCGTCGCTCTCTTTGCATCCGATGTAGCTCTGTGCGATGCTCACGATCTTCTGCCGCTGTTCCTGTTCCGTCATGGGCTTTCCTCCGCTTCCTGCGGCGCTCCCTGCCGCATACTTGTCGTAATACTTCTGGCCGAACGCAGCTCGCCGGGCCTGCGCCGCCTCGCTCTGATCTGCCGGGCGCTCAAATTTCAGCAGCACCGCGTCCGATGCTTCCCGGACGCTTCCAGCCGTTTTCAGCACGGCCAGCACCGCCTTATAGCCCTCCCGCAGCTCTTTCATCAGGAAATCAAGCTGCATTTCCAGATCGCCGATGCTCTTTCGGCAGCATTGGGCATAGTCCAGCAGCTCTGCCTTGCGGGAGCAGTATGTCCATTGGGCGAGGCCATAGCCCGCCTTATCCGTTGCGAAGAACTGATACTTGCCGCTGTCCACCGCCGCCGTATAGCTTGCGTCGGTCACGCCAAGCCTCTTTTCGTATAGGTTCTCCACGTTGTTCGGGATAAGGCCGCTCTCCGCATACAGGTTTCCCATCAGACCGGCGGTGCCAAAGTCGTTCAGCCCCGCTCCTTTCAGATAATTCCAGATTTTCTCCTCGTTGTTCTTTCCTGCCAGCATGATCTATCCCTCCTCACGGTTTTTCTGTCTGCTGTGCAATCCGTTCCGCCTCCTCCTTTTCCCGTCTCATGTCCGCAAGCTGCCACCGCCTGTCCTGCTTCTTCTCCTTGGTGGTCTTTATCCAGCCGAGGATGCCGCACTCGCCGCCCAGCGTGGCGAACACGCAGGTGATCAGCGTATCCGGTACAGAGCCGTACACGGTAAACAGCGCGATCATGGCTATCGTGAATACCGTCAGACACAAAAAGACGATCAGCAGAATAAAGTCCATGGTTCCCATGCGCTTCTTCCGGCCTTTCGTCTTTGCCTGCGTTCGCTTTCCCGCCATGTCAGTCCTCCTTGATGTGCGGGTGCGCGTTCTTGTTCAGGTGCTTATCCAGTTTGTCCAGCGCATCCTTGCACGGCCCGTTGCACCCTTGCTCCACAAGCCCCTGCAACGCGCCGCGCAGGCCATAGCAGATAAGCGTCTGCTCCTCCTGAATGGCGTTGATGAACTCGCTCTGCTTTTTGTTGCTCTCAACGACCTTGTACACGGAAACAATGGCGGCGACCAGCGCTCCGATTGCTCCCAAAAGGCTGGCCGCCTTAATGATGGTGTCCGCGTCGATGTACATTTTCCTGTCCTCCTGCTTTCACTCCGGCCATTCGTCCCCGCCGATGGCCCTGCGGTATGCCTCGTCGGCCTCCGCGATCTCGTCTCTCCCAGTCACGGTGTCGCCCAGCTCCGCAAGGCGTGTCGCCAGCACCCGGACGGTACGCGCCTGCATTTCCACAAGCGCCTCCAGCTCTGCGATGATCTGCAAATGGCTGCTCACGCCGTCGCCTCCGTCCAGCCGTATACCCCCGGTTCCCACACATTGGCATCCGCCGTTGATGTCCAATGCTTCCCATTGTGGCTCACCTTGTCGCCCTTTGCGTAAGCGTCATGCGCCCCCACCGGCTGGCTCCATTCCGGCCATTCTTCCGCCGGGTCAGATGCCGCCGACCAAAGCGACACCGCCTTGTCCGGTTCCCATCCAGCCTGCGAGGTGTGCGCCTGTACGCATTTGTACAGCTTGTCCCCCCAGTTGCGCAGTTGCCCCACCGTGTAAGCAACGCCGGTCTGCCACGTTTCAAACAGGCTCTTATGCTCCGCCCGCAGTCACAGTGTCGATGCTTCCGCTCTCCGCCAGCGTCACAAAGGCGATCTCCGTTGCTTTTCTCGTTTCTTCCATCACCTTTATCCTTTCCACATACCTGTAATGCTCGCTGATGGTATAGAAGTCGTACCTCGTCCCGTCCTCGTCCGTGTCGCTGTGATAGTGCCGGTCGATGCGGCAGCGGTCTGTGATGCTGCTGTCGTCGTACTCCCGCACCGTGGTCAGGTATTCGCCCTCCCGCAGCGCGGGGCCGCCCACGATTTTCAGGTTTTCCCGTTCTACGCCGCCGATAACGCTTGTTCCGTAGACGTATTCCATCTTGCCCGCTCCTTTCTTGCGTGTTCTCTGACCACGCATTTCAATTTCCGCTGCAAACCCGCCTCCACATAGCTCTGGAAAAAGTGAACGTGATTGCAGTGCTTCATCTGGCCCAGTCTGGATAAAAGCCCCTGCGCCAATGCGGGCTTGATCGCGTGGTGCCGCCGCATGGCACGGCGGCAGGCGGAAAGAGAATGTTTCAGGCGCACCATGTTTCGTTTCCGCAGCAGGGTATACCCTCGCCCGAAGCGATACCCAAGCGCCGCCACCGTCCGCTTTGCCGTCGGATAGAGCTGCCACTTGCCGTTCAGCCGCAGTCCGTGTGCCGCCAGCCACTTCTCGATCAGCTCCCGCAGCCGCCGCAGCTTCCGCTTGTTCCGCCCGAACAAGGTAAAGTTGTCCATGTACCGCAGGTAGTGGTCGCACAGGCCGCTTTCCCGTATCAGCCGGTCAAGCGGTTGCAGCACCGTGTTGGCAAACCATTGGGAAAAGTAAGCGCCGATCAGAATGCCGTGCTTCATCAGCCGCTCGCATACCTCCAGCATCCGCCGGTCTTTCACCAGCCGCCGGAGCCGCTTCATCACCGTCTCCGCCGTCAAACTGTCGTAGAAATGGTGGATGTCCAGCTCCTCGGCGTACTTGGTCCCCTTTGGGTCTGTCCGCATCCACTTCTTGATGGCTCGAACGCCGTAATGGATGCCCCGGTTTCGGATGCTCCCGCAGCAGAAATTGTCCATGCCCCGCATCATGATCGGCTCCAACACCTGAATGACCGCGTGATGCACATACTGGTCAGGCCACAGTTTCGGCTCCGATATGTCCCGCCACTTTCCGGCGCTCTTGTCCCATCGTCGCGCAAGCCTCGGCTCGTTCGCCTCGTAACCGCCTGTAATGATCTCCCGCAGCTCTTTTACATAGCGGTCAATGTCTGCCTCCACCCGTGCCACTGTCCGGTTTGGCCTGTGGTGCGGATGGAAGCGGTGTGTCACGTTCACAGCGAAGATCGCCAGCCGCAGGTTTTCTTCCGATACCAGCTTTGGAAATAGGTTGTTTGCTCGTTTCATCAGGAATGTTTTCCTCCTTTTAGCCTCACGGTCTTTCCCCCGCCCCCGCAGGTTGCGGGAGGGTACTAAACCGTGTCCTGATGGCTTATCTGCACCAAGGGGTGCCGAGGATGTCCGCGCCCCGGCGTTGGTCTTTGCGTTGCCGGGTGTGGAGGTGGGTAGCCAGTCCATAAAAGGACGCGGCAGCCGATGTTCGCGTTCGAGTTGGACGCGCTGGTGTAGTTCACGTAGAACAGCCCGTGGTTCCCGTTCTGGTTATAGTTACCGCCGAAGTACAGGCACGGGTTGGAAGCATTGAAGTTCCAGTTATCCGCCGAACCAAGAAGCAAGGCACCGACTGCGTGCGCGGTCATCCCCTGTATTTTCAAGCCGCCTGTGCGGCTGAAAACCCGTTAGCCTTTTGCGCGGCCTGCGGGCCGCAGGATACGCAGAGGGGGATGCGTCCCCCTCTGCACTCCCCCGTCAGGGGAGTTTTTGGAGGCGGCAGCCGATGCCCGCGCCCGAGTCGGACGCGCTGGTGCAGTACACGTAGAACAGCCCGCGGTTCCCGTCCTGGTAATAGTTACCGCCGAAGTACAGACACGGGCTGGAAGCATTGAAGTTCCAGTAATCCGCCGAATACGTCGTCTCACTCCCGCCCGATGCCGTGGGATAGATAACCCATTCCAGACCGGCCACCGTTGCCACGGTAAAGGCGCTGGGCCATCCGCTCGACGGAACGCCCACGGCGGTGCCGCCGCTGTTGTCGCTGAAACTGCTTGGCGTGTTGATGATGTTCAGGCCGTTGCTGTTGTAGTAGCAGCCGTCGCCCCAGTCAAACACGTTGTCCCACAGGCCCTCGATGTAGCGATACTGCGTACCGAGGCCATAGCTGTCCCGGCTCGCAAGCGTCGTTCCGGTGTGATAGGGCATACTGTCCGTATAGCCCATATTCTCCGTTGCGCTGTTGTTGCCGCAGCCCTTGCCGATGGTTTTTTGGCTGTTCCAGTCCGCGAACTCCACAAGGTACAGCATCCAGATCGTCATGCGCATCTGAATGTCGCTCTGCCAGATGTTGCTCCCCAGATTGTGGATGCTCGTGCGGGCCGTGCTACGCGTGATATTCGCTTTCGGCTTTACACCGGACTGGCTCTTGTAGTTGTTGGTGTTGCAGTGATAGCGGCCAATGTACACAATGTCCCGCTCTCCCTTGCCGTCCCCTCGGTCGGCGTGGGCGGGGGAGACGTGAAAGCCGTCCGTTTCCTTATCCGCGATCTGTAGTTTCAGGCCGCTCCCGCTCTTTGTCCACTTGTACCAAAACTTCGGGATAGCCACCAGCTCACCGGCCACCGCATCCGTCACGCGCACCATCCCGCTCCACGGGTACAGGTTGTCAAATGGGCTTCCGTAACTGGTTGCCCCCGCTCGGTACGGGGTCGGGTTCACGAAGCTGGCGGCCTCGTCCGTGCGGCTCCACACCGTTGTGCTGGTGCCGTCCCACACCACGCCGTAGACGTGCCGGTAGGCCAGCTTCACATTTACCGTCTGTCCGTCCGCCGTGATGGTCGCGGTATCCTCCGCCGTCTCTCCGTTCTTTGTGGCGGTGATGGTGTAGGTGCCGCTTTCCGTCACGGTGAAGTCCACCGTCCCCGTTGCAGATGCCGTTTTGCTCTGCGTCTTGCTTCCCTTGGTGCAGGTGACGGTGGAGCCGCTGTCAATGCTCACGTGGATGGTCGCTGTGAAGTAGGATAGCGTCGCCGTGTACTGCTGCACCACGGAGACTGTCACCGTATCCGTGGCAGTCTGCCCGTTCTTGGTGGCCTTGATGGTGTATGTTCCGTAGTCCTCCACATCAAACGTCCATTTTCCGCCGCTCTCCGTTGCGGTGTATACCTTGGTTCCCAGCGTGGCCGTCACCGTGGAGCCGGTTGGTGCGGTCACAACGATCTGCGCCGTCATGCCTACCTGCGGCAGACTGTCCGCGCTGAGCTTGCCGTCTGCCCCCAGCGTCGGGATGCCGTTCGGCACGTTGATGGGGAGCTGATCGGTGTCCATCTTCCCGTCCGCGCCGAGACCTGCCACGCCGCCCGGCGTATTGACAGGGAGCTGGCCGGTGCCAACCTTGCCGTCCGTTCCGATGCCCGCAACGCCGCCCGGCGTATTGATGGGGAGCTGGCCGGTGCCAACCTTGCCGTCCTCTCCCAGTCCGGCCACTCCGCCCGGTGTGTTGACAGGGAGCTGGCTGACCGGCACCTTTCCGTCTGTCCCCAGCCCCGCCTTTTTGGCAAGAGCCGCCGCCACCGCACCGCTGGTCAGCAGCTTGTCGCTGTTCTCCGTCGGCACCGTGTCGAACGTCTGCGCCGTAACGCCGCCCTTGCCGTCGCCTTTCAGGATACCGCTGGCGGTGATCTTGTCCTGCTTGTCCGTAATGGCCTGACGGATACCCTCGTGCGCGTTTTCATCCTCGTTGTGTGCCTTGATGGCAGCCGCCATGCTTTCTGCTGTCACCAGCGCCGAAGCGTCGATGGTCACCTGCAGCGTCCCGCCGCTGCCCGTAAACTCCAGCAGCCCGTAGAATGTGTACACATAGTCCGGCACGTCCGTCTTGCTGGGGATTTCCACGCCCGCGTCCGTGTCCGTCTGAAATAGGGCGATCAGCCTTGCCGCGCCGCTGTCCAGCTTTGCCCAGATGCCGAGCTGGTTCAGGGGGTATCCCGTCGCCAGTGGTGTCACTTGCAGTTGCAGCTTTTGTCCCTGCGCCGTTGTCTTGTTGGACAGGATGCTGACTGTCTGCTTTTCACTCACAAGCGCCGTCTGCGCCAGCATCGCCGCCTCGCTCACGCGGCCTGTTCCCGCCGCCGCGCGGGTGATGGTCAGCGTCTTTCCCGCTGTCCATTGTGCCAGCAGCTCACTTCCGCTGTTGGTGATAACGCCTTTCCATGCCACTTTTCGTTTCCTCCTGACTTAGAATTTCGATGCGCTGCCGAAGTCCACCACCGCCGCACCCGCCATAGCCGCGATGCCGTAGGCCGTTGCGGTGCCGCCCGCGTCGTAGTATTCCACTTCCTCCAGATGGGCGCTGAACCGCTTGGCGGCGGCAAGCCTGCGCTCGATCTCCGCGATGGTCATGGCGGCGAACTTCTGCCGCTCCTCCACGGTGGTGATGTTTACCCGCAGTCTGAACTTTCCGTGGGTGCCGCCGTACTCAAACCATTCCTCCAGCTTTGTTCCCGGATAGATCGCGTCGGCCTGCGTTCTTGCCGCTCCCGCAGTTCCCATTGTTCGCCGAATGTTCAGGGCAGTCTTGACAATGCGCCGCTTCTGCTCGATGTCATACCCTGTGTCGTACCAGTCGATCTTCCAGTTCACGGCCAGCGCGTCCAGCACCTCCTCGGCCACGGTGTCGATGGCGGTGTATATCTGACTTCCCGCGATATAGCCCATCGTCTTTTGGTGCAGCTCCAGCATCGCCATGGATAGGGCCTTTACCCACGGCTGTTCTCCCAGAATGCGCGGCAAGCCGTCGGCGATTTGGGCATTTTTCAGGCTCTTAATCATCCTCCAGCCCTCCATAGGTGGCGGTGGCCCCCGTGCATTTCGGCAGCTCCGTGGTGTCGATCACGGTGTCTACGGGGGCGGTCAGCGTCACCCGCTTGGCCCCCGCCTCCCGCAGCCGGGCGATCAGCTCCGTCGGGTTGATGTCTCGCCCCAGCTTTCTTTGCCATGTCTGGAAGTCCGCCACCGCCGCCGCGATGCGGCTTTGTATCTCACTCACGCTTCGCTGGTCGCTTTCCGCGATCCAGTATTTCACGGTGATGGCGTATTCCACCTCGTCCGGGGCCAGCGCCGTCACCTTGTCGCACAGCGGGCGGATGGTCTCGTCGTCCAGATAGGCCGCCATGGCCGTCAGCTCCGTGCTGTTTGGGACGCGCAGCCCATTCTCGTCCTCGATCACGAAGTAGATATTCACCTCGTCCGGCTTCGGGCTGACGATGCGCACGTCTGCCACGTCCCCCCGCCACTCCCGCGCGTAGTATTCATAGGCATCGCGCGGCCCGGCACAGCTATACACGCTGGGGGCGAGGTAGATGCGCCGTGTCAGGCTGTCGTCGTCCTCTGCGTCCAGTCCGCCGGTGCTTGGCGTGGTGTTGCTCACGCTGGCAACATAGGCGATGGGGTCAACCAGTATCTTGATGCCGCCGGACAGAATGCCGTTGCTATCCGCTCCGGCCTCCTCCGCCTGCACCACAACGTCGGTGTAGGTCTCTCCCGCCGCTATCTCGCCGTATTCCACGGTGTTGAAGTATTTCCCGTCCTCGCTCTTGACCCGCGTTCCCGTCGGAATGGCCGTCGCGCCGCTTTGCGCTTCCGAAAGCGTAAATCGCACCGTCGCCGTGGCCCGGTTTGCCTCCTTGCGCGTCAGCCCCACAAGAGCGGCCAGCGCATCCAGCGCGTCTCCGGTGCTGGTTTTCAGCATTTCCATCCGTCCCTTTGCGTCGGCGTACTGCATCGTCTGATACTCCATCGCGCAAAAGGCTTTCATCAGCAGGTTCAGCGGGTCGGCCTCGCCGATCTCCGGCTCCTTTCCTGTGGCCTCCCGGTAATACTTGGTGTACAGCTCGCGGAGCTGTTCTTCCGTCTCCTGCAAAGTCATGCTTTCGATGAAGCTCAGCTCCGGGCAGTTTGCCAATTCAGCGATATTAGACAAGCTCGATCACCACCTTTGGCGTCATATTCCCGTCCTGCGATTTTCCCGCAGTCCATTCCACACGGACGACACGCGCCCGTGGCTCATACTGTTCTGTCTTGCGCACATACTCCGCCGCCAGCAGGACTTGCGCATTTTCCTGCGGGCAGTCGATGATCGTCCCGTCGATGCCGAACTCCCGGTCGAGCGCCTGCTCTCCGGCCCTCGTGGCGTAAAGCACCTGCAAATTGCGGTACACCTCCGCCGCCGTGCTGTCGTTCGCGCTCCCCGGCAGTATCTCGATCACCGCGTTTTCCGTCGATAACATGGCTGCCTCCTTACAGGTATTCCTCGATGGTCAGGCTCACCTTGCACTCCACCATCGCTCCGCCGTGCAGCACCGCGCCCCACTCGTCGCTGATGTCCGTGATCTTGAACGGATACGGCGATACCGGCGAGCCGCCCACGATGAACCAGTCCGCCGCGTTAGTCTCCGCCATGCGCTGAAAATGCCGCAGAACGCTTCGCGGGTTTACCCCGTCCTGCGCCCGCAGCAAAAGATCGAACTGGTATTTCCGCAGCTTCGGGGCAATCCACTGGCTCCGCGCCCGTGCGCCTGTCCGGTTGTGGGTCGCCCAATCGCTGCCCCCTTGGCCTTTCAGCCCGCTCGGTGTCAGGATGCGCCGGTCGCTCACCGTGAACGTCATGCCCATGTAGCTTCCCAATGCCACTTTTCGCCCCTCCTTACTTATCCGGCTTTCCCACCGCGCCGCTCATGTGCGTGTGGTTTACAAGGCTCACGCCGTTGATGGTGATGTCTCCGCTCGCCGCCGTGGCGTTGATCTCCGGGGCTGTCAGGCTGATCTTGGTTGGGCTTTCGATCTCCACATCCCCGGCCTCCGTCACCTTGACCGTTGCGCCGTTTATGGTGATCTCTGCATCGCCGCCCTCCACCTCGATTTTTGCGCCCTTTTTTGCAGCGAAGGTGTATTTGCCGCCCGCCGTCACGCTCAAAGCGCCTGCGGCCTCGATGCTCACAAAGGTTCCGGCCTCAATGCTTACCGTCGTTCCAGCCACGATGCCAACGCCGGTTTTGGCGTTCAGGCTCATGCTGGCGGCGCTGCTCTTGGCCTGAAACTGCCCGCCCGCCACAAGGCTGATTGCGCCTTTCGCCTCGTCGTATATCTCGCCGTTGCAGTTGCGCCCCGTCCGCCGGTTCACATACTGTGTGTAAACGCCGGTGTTCTCGTCGTAGCGCTCATAAGCCAGTCCCCTTCGCGCGGCGTACTCCTTTCGGAACAGGCCCTTGTAGCCCTCCGCCGGGGTGTTGGTCTTGTTCCACACCGTTCCGGTGGTGGTTCCCGCCGCAGCTCCGTTGCTGTTGTGGCTCACGCTCACCACCTGCCCGATGCTTGGCATCTTGTACTCGCCGTTGCTGATGGCGTTGATCTGGCGGGTCACGCTTTTCCCCCGGTCAAAGTAGGTCACCTCATAGGTTCCCGCCTTATAGTCGATGGCGCTCACGCGCCCGGTTCGGTTTGTCCCCGCCATTACTTTTTCGCCTCCTTGCTGGCGATGCAGTAGCTCGCAGGCACCCAGCCCGTCACGTTCTGGCCCACCGGCAGCTTTCCGCACCGCGCCGCGCTGTTTGTCACGCGGTAGCGCCCGTTGATCAGGATGCCGTCGTACAGCCAGTAGGTGCCGGTCTTGGTTCCCGCCTTGTTCTTTGCCGTGCTGGAAACATACAGCGGAGCCTTGTTCAGTGTGATCGCCTGTCCCGCCTCGCCGCCTGCCGCCGCGCTGGCCGCGCCCGCCGCCGGACTGGTGGTAGCGTAGGTGCTGTCATAGCTCACGCCGCTGTCCGCCGTCTTTTCGTGATACACGATCTTGCCGCCCACGTCCCACGAATGGAACGCCGGGCCGATGCCGCTGCACTCAAAGTCGGTGGTCAGTCCGTTGCTGGAAACCTTGTGCGTCACCTTGTCCACAAAGTATTTTCCGTTCAGGTTTCCAAAGCCTGTCAGCGCGATGCAGTTTCCCGCGCTTACCCTCCAGTCTCCGTCCACGCCGAAGCGCAGCTTCACCGTCCCGTGGTTGGCGCTGTTCAGCTCCGCCACCAGCTGCAGGCTGGCGTCGTACACGCTGGTGGCCCGGCGGTTCACGCTCTTGGTGTGGGAGCCGCCGCCCACGCTGCACTCGATGTCAATGTCCTTGTCCGCGTCCGTGTAGTTGAAGTAGCCGCCGGTATAGGTGCCGGACAGGGTGGCGGTGTAGCCGAAGCTCCCCGGCCTGATCTGCGAGCGGTCAAAGGTGCGCACGGCCCGCTTTGCCTTGTACTTCTCCCGGTCATACACCCACAGCCGCCGGGCGTACACTTTCAGGATCAGGCCGTAGTTTTTGCACAGGCTGTTGTAGTAGCTGCTGTCCGTGCCGTCCTGCTCGTCGCACTCGATGTCGTAGTCGTCGGCATCGTAGGTGAACGCAAGGCCGTACCGTGCGGCGATCTTTGCGCCGATACGCTTGATGCTGGTGTTCTTCCAGATCACGTCCCGCTCCAGCTCCGAAAAGTCGCTGTCGCTGGGCTTGCTCACGCCGCCCACCTGCAAGGTCGTCGGCGCGTCCGAAAAGCTCACATCGTCCAGCACGAACAACCCGCACTCCATGATGCTCCGCTGGCCCTGCCGTTCCCAGTTGTAGCCGAGAACACGCGCCCGCAGCGTCGCGCCCTTTTCCGGCATCCAGCCCAGCAGCCATTTCCTGTCCTGCGCGTTGATGGTGATGTCGATGCTGTCGCTGTTGTCCGCCGCGCTGTCGGTGTAGGTCAGGCTCTCGATGTCTCCGCCCACCTGCCCGGCAAAGGGATAACTGTTGTAGCGCACATCCAGCGCCAGCCGTCTTGTCTTAATCATAGCTCGCCTCGTATTTCCACGGCGGCAGCAGTCCGTCCCGCTCCTCCTCCAGCGCCGGGGTGTTCAGCTCCACCCCGGCGTTGAAGATAAACGTGTCGATCTCCTGCGGATTGGCCGCCATCAGCACGTCGGCGTGGTACTCGCTGCCGTATACCTCCTTGGCGATCACATCCCATGTGTCGCCGCTCTTGGTCGTGTACATCGCGTTTCCTCCCGTCAGTATGCCGTGCGGGCCTGTCTGCGCTGCATCTGGAGATACCACGCTTCAAACCGTGCCTGCGCCTCGGCCAGAGCCTCCTCCACCATGCTGCGGTCGGCGCTGCCCTGAATGTTGATCACCGGCGCAAAGGTCATGCCGCCTCCGCCGCCGGAGCCGCCGCCGTCGATTTCCGCCAGCTCCACCGGCTTCACGCCCAGCATTTGCCCGGCCTTTGCCCAGATGTCCAGATTGTCCCGCCGGGCCGCCCGCTGGAAGCTGATCACCGCCTCCGTCCCGGCCTCGCCCGCGATGCTTGCGCCGTTTGTAAAGCCGCCTTGCGCAAGCATGGGGATTTCCGGGATATTGATGGAGAACTTCTTCCCGCCCAGCAGCGGCACCCAGTCCGGGATGGTGATGCCGAGACTGTTGATGCCTTCGATGGCCTTGTTGATCAGGGCGATCACCGCGTTGATAGGTGTCTTGAACAGAGCGCCCAGCGTATCGAAGATGCCAACGAAGATGGATTTCACACCCTCCCAAGCCATACGCCAGTTGCCGGAGAACACGCCGGTGATGAAGTTGATCACGCCCTCAAAGATGGTCTTGACCCCGTTGATCGCGCTGCTGATGCCCTCGGCAAAGACACCGATGGCGGCCAGCACCGCCGGAACCACTACCTGACCGATGTGCAGCAGCACCGTGATCACCGTCTGAATGATCGGCATAAGGAACTGAATGGCCTCGCCGATGATCTGCGCCACCGTCATGACCACGGAACCCACGCCGCTGATGATGGAGGCGATGGACGGAGCCGCCGCTGTGATCGTTTGCAAAATGACCGGCACCACCGTCTGCGTGATAAAGCTGAATATGCTTTCGATGATAGGCCGCACCGTCGTCTGCGAAAAGGTCACGAGCTGTCCGATCACGCCCATCACCGATTGCAGGATGGTGGTAATGCCGCCAAACGCCGCGCCCGCGTCCTCGCCGAATAGATTGGTGATGCTCTCCTGCAGCGGTTGCAGTGCCTTGGCTACGCCGCCGTCCTCGAACAATCCCAGCAGCGCGTCCTTGAATACCGTAAACTTTTCCAGTCCCGTGTCGCCGAACACCCGCTGTACGATTTTATCCAGCCCGCCAAACTTGTCCGTCAGGATGCTCACCACAGCGATGATGCTGGAGATCACACCCACAATAGGCAGCGCCCCGGACAGCAGACCGCCGAGGCCGCCAGCAATAGGGCCGTAGATACTCCCCAGCAGACCGGCCCCGCCGCTGAATATGCTCCCGACAGCTTTCCCGGCACCGGAGTTTGCGATACCGCTTACTACGCCTCCCGCTTTCCCCAGCAAACCGGAAAGGCCCTGCTGGAAGATGCTGCCCTGAATGGTAGCCGCTGCTCCGATGCCTGCGATGCCCTGCCGCAGCGGCATGGTCAGCTTACCCAGCGCACCGCCCGCCTTTCCCATAAGGCCGCCCGCAAATTGTCCGGCCCGGCTGTTGGCGAACATCCCGCCGAGATTTCCGAGGGAGGAGCCGATGCCGCCCAGCCATTGCGCGGTCTTGCTGTTTCCGATTGCGCCCCGCAGGACGCTCCCCGCGCTTTGGTAGCCGGACAACAGCCCCGGCGTTCCCGCCGCCGCGCTCAAAAGTCCTGTGGTTCCCTTGATGCCGTTTCCACCGATCAGACTGGAGATTGCCGCCCCCAGCGTCGTGCGGAAGCCGTTGCTTCCCGATGCGCCCCGGAACGCAGAGAAAAGCCCTGCGCCCGCCGCGCCCGCACTCTTGCCGCTCTTGAACAGGCCAGCAAGTCCGCCCTTTCCGCCGGAGAAAATAGCCTCCGCCGCCGGGGCGAACTTCATGCCAACAAACGCCGCCGCCATGCCGCCCAGCACACGCACCACCTGTTCGCCGTTGTTGATCAGGTAGTCAAGTCCCTTTTGGATGTACGGCAGCGCCGTGTCCATAGCGCTTCCCAGCTTCTCCACGCCCCGGCTCGCCAGCGTTCCCAAGCTCTCTGCAAGCTGCGTCAGCTCCGGCATATTCTTTCGGATGCTGTTCAGAAAGTCGATCATGGAGAGATTGAACTGCTTTTTCGCCGGGAGGAACGCATCGCCGATCTCGATTTTCAGCGCCGTCTTGGTGCTTTTCAGCATGGTCTCGATGGCCTCCGGGGTCTGCGATTTGATGTTAAACTCCCGCTCCATGCTTCCCGTGTACAGACTTGGGTCGCTCACCATTTCCAGCGCCTTTCGGTACACATCGAGATTGTTGACGATCTTCGCGCCGCCCTCAATGGCCCATTGGCCGAACAGGGTGGACAGCGCCGCTACCTGTCGCTCCTGCGGCAGATCGTTGATGGCCTTGAAGATAGTATCCAGCGTTCCTACGCTGTCCTCCTGCATGGCCTTGGCGACCCACTCCGCGCTCATGCCCAGCTCCTCGAACTGTTCTTTCTGGGCTTTCGTCGCACTTGCGCCCTTGCTCAAATTCACGATCATGCGCTTGATGCTGGTGCCGACGCGATCAGTCGATACGCCCGTTGCCAGCATGGCATCCGCCAACGCCGCCGTTGTGGCCGCGCTTACGCCGCCCACTTGGCCGAGGCTTGCCGCCGAATTGACCGCCTCCGCGATCTCCGCCGCCGTGGTCGCGCTGTTTGCGCCTAGATAATTGATCTGGTCAAAGAGCACCATGACCTCCTCGTGGGTCATTTTTAGCGATTGCTCCCACTTGGCAGCCCAGTTGCCCGCCTGATCGGCGCTGATGTCCATGGCCGCGCCGGTCATGGCAATGTCCCGCAGGAAGCCGGTAACATTGCCGGAAGCATCGACCTTGATCAAATCCTCCATGGCTTTGCCGGACTGTCCCGCCGCAGCGGCGAGGCGTGTCAAATCCTCCTGCGTATAGGGGATTTGTGTGCTTAAATCCTTGATTGCGTCCTTCATGGCCTCGTAGTTCTGCGCGTAGGTCTTGCCGTTATCCGCCACCTTGTCGCTGATCTTTCCGGTAGCATCTGCCAGACCGTCCACATACTTGACCACATCCGCCATGTAGTTTTCAAACTTCGCCGCTTCCTTGGTGCAGCTTGCGATGGTCGCCACAGTCGCCGTCGCCAGCGTCCCCATGGCCGCAAGTCCCGCCGTTCCGATGGAGCTGATGCTGCGGGCAAAGCTGCTGATCTGGCTCTGGCTCCCGTTCAGCGCCGCCATCAGGCTTTTGTCCATCTTACCGGCGATCTTGATGCTTAACTCTAATGTTTTATTGTTCGCCATTCCTCCGCCACCTCGCTATTCAGCTCAATAAAGTCCCGGACAGGCATTTTCAGATAGAAGTCCACGCCCGTCCGTGTCACCGAGGACAGCCGGATAGCCGCTTTCCGCAGGGCCTTGGCTCCGCCCTTTATCCGAAAAAATCCGCGTCGTTCACCGCGTTTTTCAGTTTCAGCAGCTCATACAGGGGCAGCGTGGTAAAGAACTCCTCCGGGATGCCCGTCGCCATGGCGGCGATCACGCAGGAGTACAGATAGTTGGTGCTGTTCTCCGTCACCACAAAGCCCTCGCGGGCCATGCGGTTCTCCGCCTCGCTCTCGTTCAGCGTGTTCAGGTCTGCCACGCCGTTCAGGTCGATGTCCCGGTACTCCTTGCCCTTGTAATGGCGCGGCTTCTCCAGATGCATCACATGGTTTTCTGTTCTGCTCTCCACGTTCAGGTGTCTGCGCACCGCACCTGCCACGCGCTTGAAAGCGCCGCGAGGCATCAGCTTGAAAAACTCAATGGGCATCCCGGTGGCCTTGACCGCCATGGCGCGGGCAAATGCTGTTGTGGTCTCGCACAGCACCGAGGCCGCCGCCTCGCCCTCGCCGAAAAGCTGCCGCTGCACGTCGATAGCGTCCTGCACGGTCAGCTTCTCCAGCCCCGTCAGGTCGATCTCTCCGTACTCCTTGCCCTCGAACCCGTAGGGCCTTGCCAGCTCCACGATGTTCTCGCTCTTTTTTGTCCCCTCGTTTGCGGTCTCCGCCGCCGTGATCTTGTCCTCTGCCATTGGTGTTCGCTCCTTTCAGCGTCGTTTCGTTGTGTGAAAACACGGCCCGCCCCCATTTCAGGGACAGGCCGTATTGTTTTTCGCCCGTTAGATCAGGCTGTTCACGCCCGCCAGCATATCCGTGCCGTTGACCTTGTAGATGCCGTTGAGCTTGTCAACCTCCAAGAGCTGCTGGCCGTCCACCTCGATCATCAGGTAGGTCAGCTCAAGCGTCACCTTGGCCTCCATGCCTTCGCCCTTTTCCACCTTGCCGGGGTTGAATTTCTTCACCCGCCCCATCTCCACCACCCGCAGGCCCTTGAAATTGTAGCCGCCCTGCTTGTCGTAGACCTGCTGCGAGGCTCGCAGCGTCAGGTTCACCGTGGACAGGGGAGAGAGCATATCCATGGCGGAGCTGTAGAGCGTGTTGAACTGGATTTCCTGCTCCATGCTCTCAAACTGGCCGATGGTGGGACTGTCCAGCTCGCCGTTCACGCCCACACCGGAAACGGTGCTGGTTTTCATGTTGACCTCCGGCAGCGTCACCGACGCGGCCACGCCGATCATTTTCGTGCCGTCCAGATAGGCGTTATACTCGTTGATCTTCTCCGGGATATAGTTGTTGGAAATCATCTTCTTTTCCCTCCCTTATCAGTTCAGCGCGGCGGAAAGAGCGTCGGGGTCAAACTCGATGATGTCCTCGATGTCCTCCGCAGGGGTGAACGGGGTGATGTACTGGTGGAATGTGATCTTGCCGTCCAGCAGGTCAGCTGTGGTGTTCTCGTCCTCGTTGAACGTGATCTCATAGCGGGCGCACACGCCGCGAGCCACAAAGCCGTTGCCGCGCACGTTCTCGCTGTCCACAATGGCCTCGATCAGCCGCTTGTTGGCGGGGCTGTCCACTTTCTGGAAGTAGGTCAGGATAAACGTGTTGGCCGCCCACGTCAGGAAGCGGCGGACGCTGAACCAGCGGTCTTTCGGGTCGCTGATGCCGGGGTAGGCCGCCGTGTTGTTGCCCCACAGGCGGAAGCCGTTCATGTTCAGCCACGTCGCCACGCCGAAGCTGTTCACGGTGTTGGCCTGCTCCTGATCAAGCACCACCTCCGTGCCATCTTCAAGGCAGGCGGCAGAAACGGCGATGGTCTTGTTGCTGGGGCTGACGTTGGGCGTGTCGTCGTTCTGTGCGTCGGTGTAGGCCGTCAGCGCCGCCGCCAGTGCGCTGCCGCTGTACACCGTGTTGCCCACCTTGGCAAAGGGCCAGACTGCGTAGGCGTTGGGGTCGCTCACCGCCTGCGCCTCCTTGGTGGTCTTGACGGCGGTGTACTTGGTCGCGCCGGTGTTGTTGCAGTCGATGTCCACAACGCACACCGCGCCGAACACGCTGTTGATGCTCTTGGTCTTTGCCTGCAAGGCTGCCGCCACCGTCGCGTCCTTGCTGAAACGCGGGGCCAGCAGGATGCCGGGTGTCATGGACAGCTTCGGATAGACCTGACGCACCACCTCAAGGCCGGTCTCCTTGCCTGTGGAGCTGTCCACGCCGCCCACGATGTCCGCCGCCGTCACCTTGCTGGGGTCGATCTTGTTGCCGGTCACGGTCAGGCTCGTTGCTTCCTTACCCGCGCCGGTGGAAAGCACCACGATATTCAGCGTACCGTCGTCGTTCCATGTGGTGGTGTAGTCCGTGCCTGCGGTCAGCGTGTTGGAACCGCTCTTGACGGTCAGCCCCTCCAGCAGAACGCCCGTTTCCTCCAGCACCGCCACGCCGTCGTTCACCTGAATGGTGCCGCCGGTGATGGCGACCTTGTGCTTGGCAGGGTCAAGCACGTTGATCAGCACCATGGGCGCGATACCCACAACGCTGAAATTCGCGCTGATGCACTCGCAGAGGGTGTAGTTGGCGAAGTCAGGCAGATAGCCCACCGCCTCCACGGCCTCCTTGTAGCTGTTCACCAGCAGCGGCACGTTGACCGCCGCCGCCGGGTCTTTGAGCATATTCACCGGGGCGGTGCCTACGATCACCTGCAAGCCCGCCGTGCCGGTAATGGGTGCGACCATGCTGGTCGCAACCTCGCTCGTGTATACGCCGTGTTTGTATGCCATAGTCTTTCTTCCTCCTTACAGTTCGGATTTGATCTTGCCGTACAGAATGGCCTCCGCCGTTCCTGCGGTCTCCAGCCGCTTTCTCGTCTCGGCAAAGTGCTTCACGTCCACCACCAGCTCCCCAGCCTCCGGGTGAATGGCGATGAACGCCTCCAGCGCCTCCGGGATGCCGCCGTGAAATACCGTGTACTGCTTGGCAACGCCGCGCACCGTTGGGCCGCAGTAAACCTGCGTCGCGCTCGTATTCTCCCGCTCCGTGGCCGCAGTCTCGGCAGCAGTCTCCGCCGCCGGGATAGTCGCCTCGCTCACAGCGGCATCCGCCGCCAGCTTATCGCTTCTCTTACTCATACCAGCTCCTCCATTTCTGTGTCCTGTGTCATGGCCGGTGCGGTGCAGGTCAGCGAACACGCCCCGAAGTAGTACGGGTAGGTGTCGTCCTGCTGCATGGCCCACGCGATGGGCTTCAGCACAGTGAATGCCCCGCCGAAATACGGCTTGGTGCATAACCGCTGCACGATGTCCTCCTTGATGTTGGCAACATCCTGATAGCCCTCTCGCTCCTTGCCCTCGTCGTAGGCGCACACGATCAGGCTGAACTCAACCGCCTGCGGCCCGTCGTCGTTCTTGATCTCGCCGCCTGTCATGCGCACAACGATGTACGGGGCCGCCGCCGCGTCCGTGTCCACATCCGCGTCATAGTCCTCCGGCACCGACAAATCCTGCTTGAAGATTTTCAGCTCCTTGCGGCTCTGCTGGCCGTTGTACTTCTTCCCGGCGAAAAGCTCCTCCAGCGTTTCGATCAGCGCGTCTTGGCAGAGCTGGGGAGTTCGCCCGATGCCTGCAGCCCTCACCGCATCCATATAGTTCTTCATGGCTTACTTCCTCCTCGCCGCTCGCGCCAGCACCCGTTCGGTCTGCTCCATCAGGCGGTCTTGCAGATACTCGGACACCTCCGGCTCCACCATCGGCCAGACGGTAGAGTGCATCGCCGAGGCCGACGGGCTTCCCATTGTCACCAACTTTTCCACCTTGCCGTCTTGTTTCGCCACCTTGGATGGGCCCCGCTCCGTGACCGTGTGGCTGGAACTGGAGCCGATCTGTCGCTGCACCATGCCGATGTGGCCGCTCTTGAACTGCACGAGAAAGCCCTTGCTCATGTTGGCGTTGCCCGTCAGCGCCGCCATGGACGAGGCTTTCAGAACACGGGCTTTCACATACTTTGGCGCGTGGTGCAAAACCTCACGCCCGGTAAAGCGCTCTGTCGGCCTGTGCTGGAAATAACCGAGATCGTTGCGCATCTTTGCGATGTGCAGCTCTGCGCTCAAGCTGGTGTTGCTTGCCTTTTTCCGCTGCACAAGGTCTTTCAGGTGCCGCCTGCCCGCCGCGTTCACGGCGTACCGCGCCTTTGCCTTTGCTATCATCAGCTTGCGGGCCTGCCGTGCCGTGGCGTTGATGGCTACCTTGGCCGCCGCCGGGGTCTTTTTCTTCAAATCGCCCAGCGCCGCCGCCACGGTGTCCAGCCCGTCCACTTCGATGGTCAGGTTCCCTGCGTCATAGGTTACTCTGCTCATTGCCGCGTCCTTTCCATGGAAATGCGGTACACGCCCGCCTCCTCCTCGCAGTTGAGGATGGTGTACGACCGCTGCCGGTTCGTCCCTTTGTCCAGAACAAGGTGCTTGCCCACTTTCGGCTTTGGCCCGTAGTCGCTCACACGGATATACAGCACCGTGTAGGCCGTATATAGTCCCGTGTCGAAGTTCTGCTTGGCTCCCGCCTCCCAATGGGCGCTATGCTCTTTGAGCCGCTGATCGTCCACGATCACCAGCGCGTCCTTTCCGTCAACCGTATGCCAGTCCGCGTGTTCGTTCTGCTCAAAGAAAGCCGCGTCGATGTCCGCTGCGGCACAGTCCTTAAAAGTGAGCGGAGGGGCAGCCCCCTCCGCTCCGCTGTATTCCTGCTTTAGCTCGAACAGCGCCATGTCAGCACACGGTCGCCACCAGCCAGCTATCCACCTTGTCGGGGATGGGCAGCGGGTGCGCCTGCAGCTCCACCATGCGGCGGTCGGGATGATGCTCCACATAGCTGCGCAGGACGCGGCTGGTCTGGGAGGTCACCCACAGGCCGGATGCGTCCTCGATGTAGGTGCAGGCACCGTAGGCCATCATGTAGTTGGGTCTGGAGCTGATCAGGATGATCATGTTGTCCGGGATAAGGGGCTTGGTCTCCGGCGCGTCAGGGTTAGTCCAGTCGTCGTAGTAGACCTCGCCATAAACATACATGTCAAGGCTGGGGTCGTTCAGGTGGCCGAGGTACTTCACGCCGTTGGGCAGGTCGCGGGGGGCGATCTCGCCGAGGTTCATGCGGCGATTGTCCAGCATCTTCTGCACGTTGGCATCGGCAAAGAACTTTGCCTTGGCCGTCTTGCCCATGATGAGGGTGTCTACGTTGGCAAAAAGCCGCCGTGCAACACCGCGTCCGTCCAGTCGCCGAGGTTGCCGAGGATGTCAGCCTTGCTGCCGCCCCACTTGTTGTCGCCGGTCAGGGTTTTCTTGTTGGTCAGGCCGAAGTCGATGGTCTCGTTCACGCCCTCGCCCACAATGGGGATGGTGCCGGTCACGATGGCCTGCACCGCCATCCACTCCCTCCCGGCGGGTGGTGGCGTCGTTCAGCGTGGCGTACTCCTCCATGAGCTTCTGCGCGGCCCTCTGCGCAGGGGTCATGCCGCTGTACAGATCTTCGCCCGGCAGGCGGGTCATGAGCTGGTCAGCGGTGGTCACGTCATAGGGGTTGATCAGAGGGGGCTTGTAGCTCTCGGTCTGGTAGCCGTTGGCTTTCAGCACCTTTCCGCCCACGCGGGGATGGACAAAGGCCGCCATGCGGCGGTCGCCTTTCACAAGGTCGATGTCCACGCGCTCGGTAGCGAACGTCTTGACGTTGGTGAAAAAGGTGTCGCGGAAATAGGTGTGTACGGCAGGGGTCTGTCTCACCACCTCCGCCAGATAGCGGGGGGAGTAAATGTTCACTTCGTTAGCCATGTTCTTTCTTCCTCCTTACTTCAAGTAGATGCCGAGGTTGCGCAGAGGAACCTCCACGTCCGCAGCGGTGGCGTTGGCGGGCAGCACCAGCGCATCGGCGAAGAACTCGCCGGAGAGGTACACGATGCCGTCCTCACCCGATGCGACATCCTCCGCCAGAATGCCGTACAGTCCCGTGGTGGTCACGGTGTAGGGAGCGGAGCTTCCGCTCACGCTGATGGCGGCCAGCTTACCATCGCTGTTGAGAACCACGGGAGCGCCGCGCTTCAATGCGGCGGATGCCTCCTTGACTGCCGTAACGAGCTCCGCATTACCTGCGATCAGGTAATCCGGCTGCGTGGAAAAGGTCTTTTTCGCCAAATCCATACTCATGTTCTTTCTCCTCCTTTACTGCTTCTTGCCCATGGACTTGATCGCGTCCATGAACTCGTCCTGCTTGCCCGCGCTGCCGCCGGTGCCGCTGTCATTCTTCACGCCGCCCATGCCGCTCTTGTCGGCATCGGCCTTTGCTCCGTTGAGCCATGCGTTGCCGCTCTCCTTGGCAGCCTTCATCACGGCCACGGCGTACTCGCTGGCGCTCACCGGCTTGGTGAACTTGGCCTCGTTCGTCAGCGCCTCGCTGCCGGACAGAGCCATGTCCTCGATGTCGCGGATGCGCTGGCGCTCGTCGCTCGTCGCTTTGTTCGCCGCCGCCTCCTCGATTTCATTGACCAGTGCGGGATAGGCCCCGCGCAGGTCGTCCACGGTCTTGATCTCGTTTGCCATGTTCGTTACCTCCTTATGGCAGTTGTTATTTACAGAGCAGGAGGCGGAGCTGCCTTGCTGCTTTGTACAAAGTTAGGTGCCTTGTCGAAAGGCAGGTGTGTGTTGACGCTGTTGACGAACAGCAGCCCGTCCCGGTTTTCGATCACCGTGCCGTCCGCCTCGTCCGTCAGCTCGTCGATAAAGCCGTTTTCCTTGGCCTGCGCCGCCGTCCACCAGCTTGTCTCGTCCATCCATCCGGCCACCTCGTCCTTATCCCTGCCCGTCTTTTTTTCACATACAGGCCCACGATGCTTTCCCGGATGGCGTTCATCGCCTCGATGTACTTCTGCAATTCCTCGGCGTTGTAGTAGCCGTGAGCGCCCATGCGCACCGGATGCACCATGTAGGTGCTGTCGTTGGCGGCGATCACCTTGCCGCAATGGCAGGCGACGATGGTTGCCGCGCTGGCGCACAGGCCGTCGATCTTCGCCGTCACCGCCGCCGGATGCTGTTCAAGCTGGTTTCCGATGGCCTGCGCCGCGAACACATCACCGCCGCCGCTGTTGATGCGCACCGTGATCTCGTCCAGCGCTCCCAGACCGGCCAGCTCCTCCGCAAACTGCTTCGGGGTCACCTCGTCGCCCCACCAGCTCGTCTGTGAAATGTCACCGTAAAGCAGCAGCTCCACCTTGTTTCCTGCCTGATTGCAGAATTTCCAGAATTTCTTGTTTTCGGGCATTTCTCTTTTCCTCCTATTCTCCCGCCGCCTGCGGCTTTCCGATCTCGTCCACCTCTCGCTTGCGCTTGGCCTCCGTCACGCGCAGTTTGATGTTGCGGTTGTAGTCCCCGCCGGTCATTTGCGCCGTCTCCTCCTGCGCAGTGCTGAAACCGGCATCCACTCGCTTGATGGCGGCATCCACCTCCTGTACGGGGTTCAGGTTCGTCCGTGCCGGGCCGTTCCACGCGCAGGCCGTGTACGCCTTGCGCCGCGCCGGGTCGGTGAAAAAGCCCGGCGCGTGGATGCGCCCACGGGCGACCGCCTCTGCGAACCACTCCTCATAGACCGGCTGGCAAAAATCGTCCGTGAACCAGTCCCGCTGCATACTACAGGTGCGCCAGAACTCGTTGAGTGCGCCGCGAGCCGCCGAATAGCTGGTGGTGAACTGCTTCATCATCACTTCCGGCGGTATCTCCAGCCCCGCGCCGATCAGGCGGATGGTGGCGTTCGTGAAGTCGTCGTACCCGGTGTTCGGGTGCTTCGGGTCTGCAAACTGCACCTCTTCGCCGGGGTTCAGGTCAATGATGGCCCCCGGCCCCAGCTCGATGCTGCTCTGGTCGGCGTTGTCGATCAGCTCCTCCGCCGGTATCATTTCTCCAAACGGTCTGCCGTCCGACGGGTTTTGTGACTTCACGAACACCGTGAACATGGCGCTGATCACCGCCGCCGTGATCTCCGCGTCCGTGTAGCGTCCAAGCTGTTTCAGGCTCTCCAGCACAGGGGCCAGCAGGGGAACGCCCGCCGCTGGCCGATGCGCTCGCGGCTCATGATGTGCAGCACGTTCCGCCGCCCGGTTGTATCGCCGTAGGCTTCCACCCTTGCCACGTCAGCCCCGCCGCGTCCACGGCGCTGTTGCTTCCCAGCGGGTGCCGGTTGCATATCCAGTATGCCGTCACCATACCGTCCGCGTCGGTCTCCACGCCCTGCACGATGCTTTCTACCTCATAGCCCTGCACGGTACAGGGCATCAGCCGGTCAAAGCCGTCCGGGCTGCATACCCGGTCTGCCTCGATCAGTCGCACACGCAGGTCATACGGTTGCCCGGCCTGATGTTTCATGGGCAGCAGGGCGATGGTGTCTCCGTTCATCAGGTAACTCAAAAAGGCAAGCTGCTGGAGCTGATAGAAGTTGTCCATTCGCTCCGCGTCGCATACCGGCGTGTCCGCCCACAGGGCGAACTCCCGCACGATCTGCGCTTGCAGCTTCTCCGCCGCCGCCTCGTCCAGTCCCAGATAGTCGCTGTCGAGCTGCGGCGCAGGCATCAATCCGCCTGCTACAACGTTCGTCCGCATGGTTTTCAGCGCTGCCGTGGCTGTCGGGATGCCCATGTAAGCGTCTCGGCTCCGCTGCCGCAGAATGTCGATGTTGTCCTCGATGTCCTCCTTGGCGCTGCCGCCGTGGTACATCCAGCCTCTCATGCTCTTTTTCGTCAGGTTGGCTCCGTAGTTGCCATACCCGCTGTTGATCACGCTCAGCGCGGCTCTCGCCGCCGCCCGTTTCGCCGCGTGGACGGGAGCCACGGTCATGATCGCCCGATCAAGGATATTCGGTTTCTCCATGCGCTCCCTCCTCATACGTCGCGAGCCACGGCGCGATAGGCGCGGTTTCGTCCGCCGTGCTTATCCTCTGCCTCTGCCTCGGCCAGCTTTCCGGCCCAGTATTCCATTTCCTCGCGCACCTGCTTCAAGTCGGCCCGCGTCAGCATACGGCTACCGATCTGATAGCTCTGGCCGGTGGCGATGGCCTCCTCCGCCGCCAGCCATGTGTTCAGTTTCTTTTGACACATTTCTTTCGTAAAGATTGCCAATTAAATCCCTCCTCGCCTCCGGCGGCCCGCCGGACGTTTTCTGATAGGTTTTGCGATCTCGCCCTCCTGCAAAATGGGGTTAGCGATCTCCAGCGCCGCCGTAGCGTAGTTGCGCAGGTCAAGCGGCTCGTTGCGCTTGTGCTTGCTGTCTTTCAGCTCCCACGCCACAACGCTTCTTCCCTTGCGCCAGCGCACCACCATTTTTTCGGCTGTCAGGCCGATAAAATATTGCTCGTCATAGCCCGCTTCCTCATTGAGCGGAAAGTGGCAGTAGTTCGGCCCCTTGGTCTCGTGCCGCAGTCGTTGATACAGCAGGGCCTTTCCCGCGTCCACGCCGATGATGAACAGCGGCGTTTTCACGCGGTTGTTGGTGGTGGGATTTCGGATATACGGCACGTCCGCACCGCCCTTGCCCTTGATCGACCATATCTTTCGCTCCCACCGTTCCGCCGTGAAGCGGTATACCTGATCTGTGTGGTGACCGCCGGTGTCGATGCAGGCGCTCATGATGTGCAGCGCCGTCCCGTCTTTTTTCTTGAAGCCCCCCAACAGGAAATTGTCGAGGTCTTGCCATACCTGCTCTTTCAGCATATCGCCGTATATCTTCTGATAGCGGATACCCCAGCTCTCCTTGCCAATGCCCCAGCCGACCACCTCCACCTCGAAGCGGTCGTCCTGCACGTCTACACCGGCTGTCAGCACCAGCACTCCCTCCGGCACGTCTGCGTCGTACAGCTCCCGCCGGTTCAGCAGCGCGGCATCCTCCACCTGCTCGCCCTGCTCCTCCCACGTTTCGCCCAGCTCCGTGTTCACCCAGACTTTCATGCCCTCCGGGTTTCCCTGATCGAGCTGCTCCTTTGCCACAAGGAATTTCTGCACGATCTCTTTCCACGAGCAGAACGTGGAGGCCAATGTGTTCAGGTGAAAGCCCCGCGCCTCCGCGCCGGGGTTCTCCGGTACAAAGCGCCCGCGCTTGCTGGCCTGCTTCCACTGGTATTCTCCGTTCACTACGCCGCAGCGCTCACACTTGTACAGCACTTCGCCCTGCGGGTCGTCCTTGTCAAATACCACGTTGGCCCACACGAACGGCTGGTAATGCCCGCACTCCGGGCATGGCACGTTCCATTCCTCCCGCGTGGACTGGTTGAACTCCGTCTCGATACGGCTCTGGCCCTTAATGACCGGCGTGGATACGATCACCGTCTTTTTGTCCCAAAAGGTCGTCTGTCGCTTTTGCGCCAAGGAAAGCGGGTCGCCCTCCGTTCCGGCGCTGGCCGGATAGCGGTCAACCTCGTCTGCCAGCAGCACCTTGATAGGGCGGCTTGCAAGGCCGGTCGCGCTGTTCGCGCCCACGATGGTGATGTGGCCGCCTGGGAAGTTCTTCTTCATGATGGTGTTGCCGCTGTACCGGCTCTTCACGTCGATCTTGTCCCGCAGCTCCGGCGTGTCCCGGATCATGGGCGCCAGTCGGTCCTTGCTGAAGGTCTGCCCCATGTCCAACGTCGGCTGCATCACGAGGATGGGGGCCGGGGCGTAATCCATGTAGTACCCCAGCGGGTTCAGGATGAAGGCGTCCGTCTTCCCGATCTGCGCCGCGCTCATGATCACCACCTTGCGGATGTGCGGGTCGCCGATTGCGTCCATGATCTCCCGCTGGTACGGTGCCTTGTCCGTGTGCCAGCGGCCCGGCTCCGCGCTGCTCTCCGCCGACAGCACCCGGTATTGGTCTGCCCACTCCGAAAGTGTCAGCGCCGGAGGCGGTTTCAGCACCGCCGCACACCGCGCCAGCAGCTCCAGCGTCGGCTTCGGCAGATCAATGAGCTTTCGCTTCTTCATTGCTCTGCTTCCCCTGCGGCCAGTAGCGCTCATATTCTTTTCTCACGCAGCGAGGGAACATACACAGCACCTTGTCCTCGCTGGTATGCACCGCCACACGCACCCGCTACACGGGTGTTTCTTTTTCTGCTTCTCCATCGTCCTCACCGTCCTCCGCCGCAAAGGCTACCCGGTAATCGCTCATTTCCTCCAGAATTTCCTCGATGGCCCCTTTCAGCTCGTCGAAGATACCCGTCTGATTTCCGCCCATGGTGGACAGGGTGGGGGAAGCTTGGCGGGCAGCGCCAGAAAGCGGCTGCGGATGTTCAGGAACATGGTCTTGATCCCCCGCTCGATGTCCGCTGTGCGGTGTACCTCACCCCGCCGCAGGTCGTTTTCCATTTCCGCCGCCTCACGCTTTGCCCGCGTCAGCATCATGCGCTCGTTTGTCAGCGTTTCCTTGCCCGCGCCGCCGATGTAGGTGATGTACCGTGCCACTGTCGGCTGTAACTCGTAAAGCCCCGGTCGGGCCTCCACGATCACGCCCTCGTCCCGAAGCTGGCGTACCCGCCGCTCCGTCAGACATAACCACTGGGCCACTACTTTGCTTGTGTAGAGTGTCATTCCATCCACCGCCCTTTCCCCAGACGAACCGCTGTGAAGATTGCCACAATCGCCGTGACCAGCATACCCAGCATTTCCAACTGCGTGACTGCCAGAAAGCAGCACACCGCTGTCCATCCAGCTATGACCACCGCCGTCGGCACAATCCCCCACGGATGCGGAACCGCCAACACTCCGCCCAGCAAAGCCGCTGCCAGCAACACGCCGCCCAGCAGGATTGTTAAAATGCTTTCCATTATGCCATCTCCTCTGCGTCCTCTCCATCCGTTTCCGGGTCTGGTACATCCACCGCGCCGGTGGCTCTCATGCGCAGCAGCTCCAGCTTTTCCCGCTCCAGCGTCATGCGTTTTTCGCTCTCCTCCAGCGCCCGCAGGCTGTCCGTGATCTTGGCGATGCGGCCCTGCACCTTGTATAGCGCCTCCTGCAATTTCAGCACACGGCTGAACGCGCTGTCCTTGCTGTACATTCCCATGCTCTGCAAGGCACCGTCCTGCTTGTCCTTACCGCGTCCGCCCGGCACTCTCATGTCCATCAGACTGTTGATGTACAGGCTGTCCTCCGGGGCTTTCTCATACTCCGCGATTTTGGCAAGTATCTTATGCTCCCGGAATTTCAGGATTTGCATTTCATGCTCCAGCGCGGCGCGGCTTCCCAGCGGCGTTTGCTGTACGATCTCCCGCTCTGCGTCCGAGAGCATATCAAAAAAGACGGTGCTGTACGCTCCGTCCTTTTCTGCGTTCTTATTTCCCGCCGGTGCGCCCGCATGGCTTCCGGCAGCGTTTTTCTTTCCTGCGCTGTTGCGGTTTCCCGGTTGACCGCCCCGCCGCTTCTTTGGCAGAGCTTCGTCCCACCTGTCCGCCGCTTTCCAATTCCGCAGGGTTTGATAGCTCACGCCCTGCTCCTGCGCCAGCTCCCGCAGGCTTACTTCCTCGCCCGCCGCCTTGCGGGCGATGTATGCAGCCTTGGCGGTGTCGCGCTTCTCACTCCGCTTCGGCATCCTCACACCTCCAGATAGTCGCGCGTCCCGCGCGGCCTATGAAAACACCCCGCGTAGGAACGCAGGGCTTCGACCGGCGCAGGATGCGCCTATGGCAAAGCCCGCAGCGTTTCCGCCACGGGCTTTATTCCACGGTATGATATTATCACGAAAAACCTGCGGAAGTTGCTAATCCTGAAAAATTTTTTTGCTGGTTAGGAAACGCAGTTATACGATGCCATTCCCATGGTCACCGTCAACAATGTGTTATCGTGGTTTTTGTCGTTCAAAACCTGTATCTGTGCCATGTAGTCCCCGTACCCGCTGGCCGTCAGCAGCTCTTGCAGGCTATCCGAGGCTTGCATGGTTGTGTATGCGATTTTATCCCATGCCTCTTTCGCGTCCTTGTCGCCGGTCTGCGCGAGCATAGCCGTCTGTGCCAAGCCCTCCTGCCACACGTTCAAGGTGTAAACGTACCCATCTTTGCTGATGGTGCAGTCGTCGCCAAAGCCGGAAAGCGCAGTCTTTAGTTTCTCCCGCAGCGCCTCCTCGCTGATCTTCTCAACGGTCTCCACAACAGGGGATGTGTATTCCATCGACACGGCGATATAGCTGTAGTCTCCGTCCTTTTCCACCAGCGCACCGCGCATGGCCTCGCCGGACGCGCCCACGATCTCCTGCACCTGTTGGCTCTGCTCCGCCGGGAACATGACCACGCCAAAGCGGTATTGCCCCGTCAGCATCTCTCCGTCCTTTGTGAATGGCGCTGTCTGCGCTTTACCGTCTTGTACTGTGATGGTCTGCGTCTCCACATAGTCCTCGTGCCCGCCCGTCAGTTCGCCATTGTAGGAAAGCTCTGCGCTCAATTTCGTTCCATCTGGCAAGCTGGTCTGCACGGTAAATACCGGCTTCCCATCCTCACCGCCCACGGCAATATCCATGGTCACATCAATGTGCCGGATGCCCGTATAGGCGTAATACTCAATGATGATCTTTGTATCCGGCTTCCATGTGTTGGCGCTGTTCCAGCTTGTGTTCGAGCCGATCTTCACCGAGATAACGCTGTCTGCGAGAAATTCCGTCGCCGTCTCCTGCGGCTTTTCCTGAATGTTGGTGAAGCCCGCTTCTGCCAGTTGGCTTTTGACAACCTCCAACTCCATGCCCTTGCACTTTCCGCTTTCAAATGGTGCGCTGATCTTGTCGCCTGTGTCCCCTCCGCCGCATCCGGCCAGCAACGCGCACAGCGCAACCACCGCCGCCGTCACCGCCAGTCGCCGCAGGCTCCACCTCCGCCTGTCTTTTTCCCTTGTCATTTTCTTTCATCCTTTCTCCGTTTTTGTGGTTTGAGCTTGTTCAAGCTGGTTTGAGCCGGGCGCATCGTCCCGGCCAGCTTACGCTATTCAAAAACAACTCCGCTGCGATACAGTCTGCCGCCTCACATTTGTGTGATGCGCTCGTGTCCGCATTCCGGCATATTGTAAATCTTTTCGTCTTTTTCTCTGCTTTCTTATATTTTGTAAATCTTTATTACAAGATTATCTGTAAAAAATGGTATTGTCAAGCAGAACTGGAGGGACGGCTTATGAAAATATATGATTACTCCGGGCGGGCAAATATCTCCGGTGACCGAATACATCAGGCACGGACGGCCCAGCGCCTTTCCCAAGATGCCCTCGCCGCCAAGATGCAGGGCTGCGGTGTTGGTCTTGGCAGGGAGGCCATCAGCCGCATCGAGACCGGCGACCGCTTCGTGACCGACTATGAGCTTGCCATCTTCGCCCGCGTCCTCGGCGTTTCCCTTGAATGGCTCACCGGCGATTTGGAACAGAAAGAATAATAGCGGAGCTGCCAACAGACTGTAGGCAGTTCCGCTTTTCTATTTCCCGGTGCGGCATCGTCGTCCCGCTCTCCCTCTGACCATTTTCGTGATGCCACGAAAATGATACCCTGCCGTCAGATGCTCCACCGTTGCCGACCTCGGCGCAGTCCGCAGCCCCTTACGCACACGCGAGCGCCCGCCCGTTCCATATACAGCCTCCCACTTCTACAGCGCCGCCGTTCTCGCCGCAAGCCGCCGCATAGGCGGCTTCTTTTTTGCCCAAAACCGCCCCGTTTTCTTCCTCTGTCGCATTTTTGACCCCGCCAACTTTTCCCGCCCCGGTTCCCCGGAAGCGATTTTTTGACCCCTTACCTAAAAAAATTTTGGGCTTCCGAACCCGCAAAGGACGACTGCCGCGCCGCCAGTACCTCGCGCGGGCGCGTTTAGAATTTCGCGCGGGCCTGCGCGTCGTGGTATCTTCGCGGGCGCGGGCGTTTGGTATCTCCTGCGGCCTGCTGGCCTGTGTGGCTGGTGGATGGCTGGCCGCTCTGGCGGCGGATGGCTCGCGCTATGCTGCGCCTGCGGGCCTGCGCGGCATGGTATCTCTGCGCGGGCCTGCGCGTTTAGTATCTCCCGCGCCTGCCCGGCTGGCGGCGCTGGCGGATGGCTGGCCGTCCTGCTGACTGCCGGAGCTGGCCGCGTCCTGCCGACCGTCTGCCCGCCGTGCCGACACGCCGCCCCCATCGGAGCCGCCCGACCTGACCGCCTGCCGCCGGTCTGCCGATCTGCCGCCGCGACCGCCTGCCGCGCCGGTCTGCCGATCTGCCGCCGGGCAGGCCGGAGCCGCCGCCGAGGGTATTTACCGCGCCCGGTATCGTCCCCGGATAAGCTAAGTTAATATGCCCCCTATAGTCCCCCAAATGCAGCGATTTGCACAGAAAACGCCACGGAATTTTGTGCAAAAAAACTTCCCCACGTCCCCCCTAAAGGGGGACTGGGGAACGAAAACAGCCCTATTGACGGCGCAAAAATCCGCCGCTATCATGCAGGGCAAGCGGACGGCCACAGCGACCGCCGCCCAGCGAACCGCCGACCACGGCGACCAGAAAGGGGAGGTGAACATGACCACGCCGAACACAGGCGAATTGCTTGTACAGCAAGCGCAGGAGGCCGAACGGCTCCGGCTCTTGATACTCGCTGACGAGTGCAAGACCATCGAGGAGTTCCGCGAAAAGCTCCGCGAGCGGCTGAACAAGTAAAGCGCCGGGCCACCCCAGCAAGGCACGGCCCGGCGTTCTTCCCCCGGCACGGGCAGCGAGTTCGCCGCCGCCCGGCCACGGCTAAAGCATAGCACACCCGCCCGCAGAACGCAAGCCCAGCAGGGCAGGCCGAAAAAATTTCCCCCTACGGGGGAACACCCCAGCCCCGAAAAAAATTTCAAAAAAAACGCTTGACAAATACACGGTGCCGTGTTAAATTCGAGCCACAGCAAACAACACGACACCGTGTACAGGCCGCCAAGGCCGGAAAGGAAAAACGCCATGACTAACAACGAGATCATTTTTGAGAACGTCCGCGCCAGCTTCACCCCCGCCCAGCTCGCCGAGCTGGTGCAACGCCACCTACACCGCCGAGCAGATCGCCGCCCGCCGCGCCAACGTCACGATCACCGTTGACGAGGGCAGCGCCGCCACCGCCGAGGGACATCTTCACCGCCATGCTCGCCGCCGATCAGTTCCACACGTTCGCCGAGTGGAAGCGCATGGGCTACAGCGTGAAAAGGGTGCAAAGTCCGCCATCACCTGCCAGCTCTGGAAGTACACCGACAAGCCCGGCAAGGCCGCCCGCGAGGCCGCCGAGGCCGCCGGAAAAGACGCGCCGGAGGCCGACCCCCATTTCTACATGGCAAAGGCCCATCTTTTCCACGCTCTGCAGGTTGAGAAGTCCAAGCACTGACCCCGGCAAAGCGGACACTTTCGCAGGGCTGCACCGCACAAAGCAACCCAGCCCCAGAAGCAAAACCCAAAAACAAGATCAGGAGGAACACAAGATGAAATTCACAGGACGCTACACCGCCGCCACCGCCAAGGCCCTGAAAGGCTCGCCGCGCCTCGTCTGCCAAGTCACCGAGGACGGCACGATCTACGTATGCAACGGCTTTCTTCTCTGCACCATGAACCCGCCGGAGTACGCCGCCACCGTGCAGGGCTTCACCTGCTGCGAGCCGGGCAACTGGACGCTTGACAAGGACGGCAAGCACGAGGACGACGCACACAAGCTCGATCTCGTCAGGCTGTACGCCGACACGCTGAAAGCCAACGCCGACGCGCAGCCCCTCCAGCGCTCCCCGCTGACCGTGCAGACCCCCAATGCCGCCGCCGTCTGCTACTACAACGCCGCCGCCGATTTCGCCGCGATCTACGACACAAAATTCATCGCCGCGCTGCACCCCGCCGCCCAGCTCCGCACCACGTCCGCGATCTCCGCCGCCGTCGCCTATTGCGACGATGAACCGTTTGCCGTGGTCATGCCCATTAAGGCCGAACCCGAAACCGTTCGCGCCGTCCGGGCCTTTTTCACCGAGGCCGCCGAGGACAACGCCAAAACCGGCGATGCTGACAAGCTCCGCGCCGAGCTGGCCCAGTCTCAGGAAGAAGCCGCCGCCCTGCGCGGCGATCTGTACCGCGCCGCCAACGAGATCGACGAGCTGAAAAACAAGCTGGCCGAGCTGCACGAAACCAAGACGGAGCAGCCCGCCGCCGAGGCCGTCGAACCCAAGACCGCCGCCGAGATCATCGCGGCCCGCTGGGCCGAGGTGGACGGCCTGACCGCCACCATCAAGGGCGCGACCACCGCCGCGCCGGTTGTCTGGCTGGCCGGAGACACAAAGCCCCACGAAAAAGAGATCGAAGCCGCCGGGGGCAAGTGGAGCGGCAAGAAGAACGCCTATTATTTCCGCGTCGCCTGACCCAAAACCCGCAAGGCCGACGGCATCCGCCGCCGCTGGTGCAAGTCCAGCCGCCCCCCGCCGGGGCGGGCGCTCATGGGTAACACCTAAACCACAAAACGGAGGTACACAAAATGGCATGGCTTTACATCCCCGCCGAGACAGGCGAACGCATCGAAACCATCTGCAATCAGCACTACAACGCCGGGCGCGGCGCGTGTGACTGCCCGCTCTGGCCCGCCTGCAGCTACTCGAACGATCTCACAAAATCCAACGCAGAGAACACCCGCATTTTTGAGCAGGGCATGGCCGATGCGCTGGCCGCCCTCGACAGCGAAATCAGGAGGTAAACAACATGGCATCCATCGAACGCAAGATCAACGGCACCTTTGCCCCCGTCCCCGGCGGCTACGCCCGCCAAATCGACCCGCAGACAACGCTTTTCGTCCCGGACTTCTCCGCCAGCCGCTACGACCCCGAAACCGGCGAGCTGTTCGGCTACGCCCCGGACTACGCCGCATTAGAGGCAGAAAAGGCCCCCGCCGTGCAGGCCGACAAGCCCGGCGAATACGTCTACTGCTACGAAATGCAGCAGGCCCCCACCGGCTGCGACTTCGCCGCCGATCTTTCCTACTACGGCAAGCATTATTTTCTCCGCCCTCTCCGCGACGGTCTCCCGCAGCTCCACGGGCGCGGCATCAGCTACGACGAGCAGCGCAACACCTACACCGTCACCACCCGCGCCTATGACAAGCTGAAAGAGCAATACCGCATCCGTTACGAAACCTGTCTTGACTGACCACAAAACCGGACACCTTGGAGCCGCCGCACCGGACAAAGCGACGGCACCCCATAAGCGAAACCCCAAAACACAAAACGGAGGTACACAAAATGTACGAACAGACAAGCATGATCTCCCCGCCGCAGGCCGAAGCAAAGCCCGCCGCCCGCTATTACGAGATCAACGAGGACACCGCCCGCAACGCTCACTACTGCGTCCACATGAGCGACTACAGGCCCGGCAGCGCCACCAACGGCTACCGCGCCGCCGTGGACAAGGCCGCCGCGCTGGTGGAGGCACGGAAAGCCAAGATCAGCCCCTACTACCACGACAAGCTCGACGCGCTGCTTGACCGCTACGCCCGCCGCCTTGCCCAATGGACGAACGACTACAACCACAATCAGGCCAGCTATCCCAGCCAGTTTATCTCCGGGGCGGGCAACTACAACATGAAAAAGCACAACCGCCAGATGGCGCGGGAGGGCGACCTCTGGAAAGAGTACGACGAGATCAAGGCCATCTTGAACAAGATCGAGGCCGTCGGCACCGGCGCGGTAGACCTCGCCGACCCCCACGCCCGCGAAATGCTCACTGACCAGCTCCAAAAGCTGCAAGCCCAGCTTGACCGCAACAAGGCCATGAATGCCTATTATCGCAAGCACAAATCCTTTGTCGGCTTTCCCGGTCTGACCGCCGAGGCCGCCGCCAAGCTCACCGCCGACTTTGCCGACACCTGCCAGCGTTGCCCGTGGATTGATAAGCCTTGCCCCGACTACGAATTGACCAGCCTGCGCGGCAAGATCAAGCGCACACAAGCCCGCCTCGACGAGCTGGACAAGCGCACGGAGCAGGCCCAGCAGCCCGCCGACAACACAAAGTTCCCCGGCGGTGAGATCGTCCGCAACACCGAGGCTGACCGTCTCCAGATCATCTTTGACGAAAAGCCCGACGACGAGCAGCGCGAGGCCCTGAAACAAAACGGCTTCCGCTGGTCTCCCCGCAACAGCGCATGGCAGCGCCAGCTCACCCGTAACGCTGAGATCGCCGCCCGCCGCGCCCTCGGCCTGACGGAGTAACAAAACCGCCCAGCAAGTTTTCAGCAAGTTACCAGCAAGTTTTCAGCAAGTTACCAGCAAGTTAAGCACCCGCCCCGGAGGTCACGAGGGCAGAAAGGACACCGCTATGGCCACGACCGCAGCCCCCACAAGATACACGCTCAACCACGATGGAACGCTGGAAAAATGGTACTTGGAACACGACTGTGGCGAGATCGTCTATCTCCGCAAGACCTCGCGCCCCAAGTGGAACTGTTGCATGAAAGAGTTTCCCGCTGCCGAAGTATTCCCCGACTACAAAACCGCCCGTGCGGCGCTTAAAGCCCGCGCCTCCGCCAAAATTGCCCCGTAGACTTTTACACGCCCGCGTGTTATAATGCGACAAAACAAAACCGAACAGGGAGGCAGACCATGAACGAAGTCCCCGAAGTGTTCCCCGCGTACCGCCTTGTGGCCGAATTTGCCGACGGCCAGCGCCTCACCTTTGACGGCCTCACCGAGCAGCAGGCACAAGGCCGCATGGAGGCGGCGCAGGCCCAACACGGCGATATATGCTGGTATGACGGCGTGACCGATCAGCACTACGAAAACGGAAAATATTACAAGCTCACCCCGCAGCCGCCGGAGATCATCGTGATCGACCTGACAGACTGCCCCGACGAGCCGGAAAAGGAGGATTGACCATGCCCATACCCGAAAGCAAGCGCCGCAACAACGATATTTACAACGCCAAATGTGACCGCATCAGCGCCCGCCCCATTAAGCCCATCGGCAACGCCATCCGCGCCGCTGCCAAAGCCGCCGGGCAGAGCGTACAGGCGTATGTGCTGCAAGCCTGCGAAGAACGCATGAAGCGCGAGGGCCGACCGCTGGAGCTTGACAGCCCCGCCGACGAATAACACAAATCCGACGTGCTATCGTGCAGAACAAAACCCCGGCAGACCGTACTAAAACGGCCCGCCGGGGCATTTTTATCTTCTCTTGCTGCTGTACAGGTATCTGCACCGCCGCCGGAGCGCTTTTCGCCTCGCTCTCCGCACAAAAAGCCACCTCACGCCCTCCACCAGTTTTTCCACAAAATCCACGGTCTTTTCCTCCCATTCGCAAATTGTTTTTCCAGCGCCGCCCCGACGATCACGGAAACCATTTCGCGCCACGCGCGAAGTCTCGAAAAACTTGTTCCTATAAGGCTGGTTTTCCTGTTCCGCCGCCTCTGTGTTCCGGCGCAAGATCAGGCGGCAAAGCAGCCCTTACTCAGCCCCGCCGGACAGGCCAAAATTTTTTGCCGCTTATTATGTACGCGCGCGCGACGCGCGACGGGCCAGCGCCTCCGCTTCCGGCAGCTCCTCCAGCACCTCGCCCAGCCGCTCCATGGCCCTTGTGTGCCAATCACGGGCCGTGCTGTCCGCCGTCCCCATCCTCGCGCTGATCTTCGCCCAACTGTACCCACGCACATAGCGCATCACAATGACCTCTTTGTACTTACCGTTCAGCGCGTCCAGACAGGCGCGAATACAGGCTTCATCCCCGGACAAAACCCGCTCCGCCTCCGCAATCTCCGCCAGCCGCTCGCTCACGCCGTTTTCCAGCGCCCGCAGCCCGCTTTCCTCCGTCGGCTTTCCCGGCGACGAACCGCACGGCATCCCGTCACACGCCAGCCCTCGCAGTCCGTAATAATTGCCCTCCAATTCCGCCCGCTCCTGCCGCAGCAGGCGCAGCATCCCCGGAATTGCCTTGTAGTACAGGGCTATGTGCTTCACGCTGCCATACCGCATCCGTCGCCTCCTGTTCTTGGCTCTGCGCCAAATCTCCTTGCCTGTGGTGTCAATCCAACGTTTTCCCGAAGATCGGCTCTTTCGCGTCGCTCTCGTCCACATCCACCGGCTCGCCGAGAATGTCTGTCATGCGCCGGGCCAGCATATTGTAGCCGAACCAGTCCCCGCCCTCGGCCCACTCGTTGAACTGCCGGAATACGTCCTCCGTGGCGCGGACGGTCTCATTCAGCCGCTCCACGCCAAAGCCGAGGGCCTGACGCGCCCCCAGCGCATAGCATTTCACCACGATCTCCGCCGCTTCCCGCCGTTCGCCCAGCAAGGCCCAATCCCGGTTGCTTTTCGGTGCTTTTGACGCGGGCAGCACAAAACGTTCCGTCAGCAGGCCCTCCAGCTCCTCGTTCAGCTTCTTTTTCGCCCGCTCCATGCCCACGCCGCGCTTGTTGACGGCAAACCGCTCCAGCGCGCCGTTTGCGGCGTTGATCACGCGGTCAAGCCGGTCTTTCCCGATGCCGTAGCGGTCATGCAGCGCAACCATGAAGCACAAAGAGATCACATGGCCCGCCGCCTCCCGGTTTTTCTCCACCCGCTCGCTCTCCGGCGTTTTCCCCCGCAGATAGCGCGTCTGCGCCTGACGGGCCGCGTTGGTGCCAAAATGCGCCGGGATATGCTTATTTCTCCTCATGCTCCGCCTCCAGTTTCCCGCAGAACCGCCCGCACATGGGGCAGAACTCCGCGCACAGCACATTCAGCCCGCCGCCCCGCGCCGTGCTGTCCATCACAAGGCGGGGCCTGCCGTCCTCGCCATATTCCAGCCAGAACGCCGTGCCGTCCACGGTCTCCAGCTTTTGGTGCCGCTGGCACAGGCCGCACACGGGCATTTCCTCCCGTTTCTGCTCCCTGTCCTCGAACCACGCCAGCTTTGCAAGGGCCACCTCGTAGCCCCTGCTGGAATACACACGCCCGTCGTTGTCGTAGTGCGTCAGCCGTTTTTCCCACATGATGATACCTCCTCCGCCAGCTCCCGCCAGCGTTTGATTTCCTCGGTGCTGTCCGCCGTGATGATCTCCGTGAACTTCCAGCCCGCCGGACGGGCGATCAGCTCCAGAAACACCCGCCGGCGCACAGCATAGTCCCGCTGCATCCGCCGGACGAACTTGCTCTTGACCTCCACGATCTCCACGGTTCCGTCGGCATAGGTCAGCCGGAAATCCGCCGTGTACTGAACGCTCCGCAGCTTCACGCCGTTGTATTCTCCCGCCGGGAACAGCAGAAAGCAGGGATGCGCCTCCCACTTCACGATCTCCCCGCGTCCGATCTTTGGCACAACGGTGCCGACGTAGTATTCATACTCGCCCCGGCTGTCAAATTTCAGCCCGGACATGGCAGCGGCACGGGCCGCCACCGTCACGGTGTCGCCCCGCTTTTTCCCTCGCCCGGCAAGCTGTGCCTCTGCCTGCGCCCGGTAACGCGGCGGCAGATCGGATAGCTCCAGCTGGTACGCCATTCACAGTCCCTCTTCGTGCTTTTCTCTCTGCGTCGCTATCATGTCCGCGTAATGCAGCTCCAGCACAAGCGGCGTTCTTTCCATGGCGGCATTCAGCGCCCGGCTCCCTCCACGGAAAGCATCGTCATACGCGCCCATGTGCCAGCGGATGGCAAGGGCCTCGTCGTCTGTCAGCTCCATGTGCTTCATCACGAGATAGACAGACTTCTCCCCGTGTCCCATGGGCATCTGATCTTTCACGGTGTAGTCGGGATATTCCCCGGCATAGTAGTTCGCCTTGCACACGTCATGCAGCAGCGCCACGATGGCCTGCGTCTGCGGCGAATACAGGCCGCGCAGATTGAAATTCCCCAGCAGGGCATAATATACGTTCAGGCTGTGCTTCACCAGCCCGCCCGGATAGGCCCCGTGAAACCGTGTGCTGGCCGGAGCCGTGAAGAAATCCGTGCTTTTCAGCCACTCCAGCAGCTTGTCCGCGCCCGGCCTCGTCACCTGTGACAGAAAAATTTGCTCGAAGCGTTCGGCATCGTTCATTCTCATTTCCTCCTTGGTCGATATATATTTCCTCGCCCGTGCCAGCACTCGGCGCGGCGCAAGATCACAATGGTATGCCGCTGCCCGGCGTTACTCACCTTGGTTTCCACGCGGTTGAGCGTGTAGCCGGGGTATTTCTGTTCCCAGAACGCAGCGTCGTCTATGTACACGGTGCTGGCCTCCTCCAGCTTTTTGCGGCTCCACTTGGTATCGTTGGGCGGCGGTGTCTTGGGCTTTTCCAGTCCACGGCTCTGCCGCCAGCTTCGGGCGCACCGCTTGTTCTTGTTGATATATTTTACAAGGCCCTCCACGCTTCCGTGGTCAACGGTGAGATATTCCCCTCGTGTAAGGCCAATGCTGTTTCCGTTCTTATCGCTCCACAGCTCCTCCAGCACGTCACGGGTCAATCCCTCTGTGTGCTGGATGATCGCGTGGTGATGATGGCGGCCACAGATCGTCCCGTCTGCCATCACCGTTGTGTACTCCGTGGCGGCTACCCACTTCGGGCGCTCCACGCCGTTCTTATCGCACCAGCGATACACCCGCTTGATGTAATTCGTCCAGTCCATATCCGCCCGCTTGGTGTCTCCCGGCGCTGGCAGATGATCGTCGTCATAGGTTCCCGTCCATGAGAAGTCGCCCTTTCCGAAGTTGGCGTTTACAAGCTGCACATGGTATCTCTTTGAGCGGTTGTCGTTGTAGGTCTGCTGGGCGAGGGTACAGGCTTCTTTCTTCTTTGCTCTCCGGCTCGCCTTGTGCTGCTTCGGTGTCACGGGGTACAGATCAACCTCCATGTACCCCGCCGTGGCGTAGTCCTTGCCGCAGATATGCTTTTGTTCCCGATAATACAGGCTCATGCGGCCACGCCTCCCTCGTTTTTGCGTGTATGCGCCGTCACCGGCTTGCATACGGGCCATTTCAACAGTCGTATGCCGTCAGGCACACCCCTGTTTCATGGCTTGTCCCTTAACTTACTGCTGGTATACCAGCCCATTGCGGCCCCTCGGCCGCAACGAAAATTCTCTCCGGCACCGCCGGAAACAGGTCTCGCTTCAACCGGCAAGGCCGCGCCGCTCTCACGGCGCGACCGCATCCGGTCGTCAGATTGTCGTTGTCTCCGTCAAGATCGGTGCGAGCATCTTTTCTCTCGCCGCCTCGTAGAAACTCTTGTCCACCTCGAACCCGTAGGCGCTGCGCCCCAGCTCGTAGGCGGCGCGTAATGTGGTGCCGCTCCCGGCCACCGGGTCGATCACCACGTCGCCGGGGTCTGTGAACACTTCGATCAGGCGTTTCAACACGCCCACCGGCTTTTGCGTGGGATGTATCTTCGGGTACTCCTTTCGGCTGTCCCGCTCCCAGCGGAACCAGTCAAAAACCATGTGCTTTCCGCCGTCCTCGCCGACGTTGCGGAACTTCGGCAGCTTGTCCCGGTAGAGGACGACCGCAAATTCCGTCGCGCCCACGATCTTCATGTTGGCTTTTAACACCTGCGCGGAATAGTTCTTGCAGAAAAATAGCGGATAGCTTTTTGCAAATCCGTACCGCTTTCCGTACTCGATCACGGTCTGCATCTGCTCAAAGGCACAGAACACGATCATGGCCGGGGCCTGTCCCTTTTCCTTTGGCTCTTTCTTCAACAGCCTGTTGCAGAAGTGCATATACTCTGCGATCTTGAACGTACCGTCCGTGTGGAAAAAGCTCTGCTTTGCCAGCTTGCTTTCCCCGTTCTTGTTGTCGCCGCCCTGATACCACATGGGATTGCTGGCATAGGCATCCGCGCCGATGTTGTATGGGATGTCCGCGATTACAAGCTGGGCTTTCGGCACATTGTACCGCTTGAAATTCTGGAAATTATCGTGGTATAGCTCACATTTCATATCGTTTTCTCCCTGCGCCGCCGCATCCGGTAGCACAGCTTCCCACACCTGCGGCAGACGATGTAATTTGTGTGATACTTCCCGCCGTGCCGGTCGCTCCGGCGGCGTGTGACCTCTATGTATTCCGTCTTGCACGGGCTGTGCAGTCCCAAGCGGCAAAGCAGCGGCTTCATCGTCCGTCACCTCTGATTTTCCGCTCAAACTGCTCGATTTCTCTCACGAGAAGCAAGCAGAGCCACGCCAGCACAACACCGTCAACCCTGCTTTCATGCACGATGCCCTCAAAGACGCATTCTGCGCCAATCCAGCACAGGCCGAGCATCACATACAGGAACAGAAACAGCAGCCCCTTTGCCGCCGCGTTCAGAACACGCTCTGTTGTTCTCCCGCTCATTCCGTCTCCTCGCTTTCCAGATGCAGCAGCTGTTGGAGCTGCTTCCAAATGCGCATCGTCCGCTTATCCGTCTTATTGATACAGGTCTCGATCAACCGCAGGCGATACAAGATATTCTCCGCATCCTGTCGTTTTCCGATCTCGACCTGTCGTGCGAGCTTCGTATAAGCGGCTTTTCGCGCCTCCTCTGTTCTGTACCACACGCCCAGCTCTTTCCCGCCGGACAGGCCCAAGAACAGCCCATATTGCGCATCCCCGCCGCCTCTCCTCGTTTCGATGTACGCAACCTGATCGGGTGGCACAAGATAGTAGCCCTCGAAGTCGATCATTCCGCACCCTCCATCAGAAACACCATCTTTTTCCCCACATACTCGCACCAGTGCTTTTCAAGCTGTGCACCGGGGCTGTCCTCCCAATCCGGCAGGAACACCGCCGTGTCGGCGCTCTCCAGCATGGCAAAGCAGATGCGCATGTAGTCCGCCTTTTTCAGTCCCTCCGGCGTGACCGCCGGGGAAATCACCGTCACACCGGCCCGCTCCTCCAGCTTCTTTGCCGCCGCCGCAAATTTCTCCCTGTAGTTCGGGTCTCCCGTGATCTTTCCGGCCAGATACACTTTCATTCCTGCCCATCTCCCAACTCCTCCATCTGCTTCCGCTTCCAGTTCGCAACGTACTGCTTCACGCTCCCGTCAAAGCCCGTGCAGAGAAATACATCATGCACCGCTTTTCCCTCATGGGCGCAGTCTGAGCAGTTTAAGCCGTTGTTGCACGGCGTTTCGCAGAACTGGCACATGCAGTTGTCATTGTCGAACGGACACGGATTGACCGCTTCCACGATGATCTCCCGCCCGCAGCCGGGGCAGAAGTGCCATCCGTTTTCCGTCGGCCCGTCCACCTCGAAATTCTCGATGTACCCACACGCCCGGCACCGCCAAGCGTCATGCTCCCGGTCTACGCACTCATATACCGTGCTTTTCTCGCTCATGGTTTATCCCTCCAGAATTTTCTTTACGGCGCGGAGCTGTTCGAGGGTATAGCGGCCTATTTTGTCCCAGCCAGCGGCAACCCGCACCCACTCTTTCAGTTCCTCACGTTCTTGGTACTCGCGTACAGCATCCTCCGACGGAAACAAGAGACGCGGTGAGCCATACTCTGTTTCCTCAATGAGATACGGCATATCCCTGTTGTGCGCTTCCCGAAACCGTTCTCCCCATCTTCCGCTGATGGTTACATACTTTCGGCCCACCTTTGCGACCTCCGCTTTTACTGCGGAGAATTTATCTCTTGGTCGCCGTTCGTCTCCAACGATGTACACGGTCTGCCTCGGCTTAAAAAGACTTAATATCCATGGCATTCCCTCATACGTTTACATATCTGTTTTGGCAGTTCACATTGTTGCAGAAGCGCTCGCGTCCGATCTCCCGCAGGCGATGCCCGCAATACTGGCAATAGTCGCCCCGCTGTCGCCGTGGTTCTTCCTCTGCGTGTGTCCCGCAGTATCTCATGCGGTTCATCAGACATATCACAGAGCCGGGCTGCACCACCGCCGCGCAAACACTTTTCGCTTTGCAGTTGTAGCAATCCATCACTCCACCTCCGCTATTCTTCTGGCGGCCATTTCTACATACGAGGGATTGATCTCACATCCCGCAAAACCGCGCCCCATGCGTTTTGCCACCACGCCTGTTGTGCCACTGCCCGCAAATGGGTCAAGCACAACGCCGCCCTCTGGGCAACCCGCTAAAATACACGGCTCGATCAGCTTTTCCGGGAACACGGCGAAGTGTGCGCCGCGAAATCCGTTTGTGCTTACGCTCCAGACGCTCCGCTTGTTCCTACGCCCCGCCTTGTTTTCACTGTTCCCGTGGCTCTCACGCTCCACCTGTGCGCTGTTGTCGTGAGATCGACCGCCGGTGTAGGCACCGCCGCCGCGGAACGTCCTTGCGTTTCCCTTGGCCGATGTGACCGGCTCGCTGATCGCCGCCGCGTCGAAATAATAGCGCTCTGACTTTGACAACAGGAAGATGTACTCATGTGACTTCGTGCATCGGTCATTTACGCTTTCCGGCATACAGTTCGGCTTCTGCCAAATGATGTCTTGCCGCAAATACCAACCGTCTGCGCGGAGGGCAAATGCCAACTGCCAAGGTATGCCGATCAGGTCTTTTTTCTTGTATCCCTGCGGTACGCGCTTTGCGGTGTGTCCGCAGGAATTGCGAGTATTCGTCGGCGGCTGGCTCCCTGATTTTGTAGCATAGCTATCGCCCACGTTCACCCACAGAGTTCCGTCTGGCCGCAGTACCCGTCGAACCTCACGAAAAACTGTGACCAGCGCCTGCAGGTATTCCTCCACGCTGCCCTCGTTTCCGATCTGCCCCTCCACTCCGTAATCTCGCAAATTATAGTAGGGCGGGGAGGTCACGCAGGTATGTACGCTTTCTGGCGGCAGCGTCCGCAGCAGCTCCAGCGCGTCGCCTTGCAGAATAGTGCAGTTCATCACTCCGCCTCCTCGCGCAGCCAGTCCAGTGCGCACAGTTCACATGCCGTCATTCCGTCGCGTCCTTTTAGGTAGCACGTACTGTCACGATCATTGTTCTTGCAGTAGGCCGCGCCGTTGCTGCTCAGCATGAATTTTGCCAGTTCCTCGTCATTCATTTCTCGAACCCTGTCCGCGTTGGTAAAGACCACATCCGGGCAGTTCTGTTTCCGGGCATTTTTACAGGCTTTCCCGCCGTAGTTCAACAAGCAACCAGCAACCCGGCACCGATCACAGAGTTTCATTCCGCCGCCTCCTTATCCGTCATAGCGCCCGCACGGAGCACCGCAGATACACCCGCCGGGGCTGTCCGGGAACAACTGGTCAAAGGTCAACTGCGCCTCCTCGAACTCCTTGTTTGCCATAAACTCGTTGTAGTAGCTCTCCCATGACCAGTTGCGCCCAAGGCCTTTTACGTTCACATTTGTCTCGGCGCTCCCGTGTTCCAGCGCGATAGCCCGCTCAAAGAGATCAGGGTAGTTCTCCCACAGTGCTTGTATTTCTTTCTTCTTCATGGACGGGCAGAAAAAGCATGAACTTTTCCCCGGTCTCGGCAGTCCGGCCCGCTCGATCACGTGCACACATTCCTCGCGCGTCCAGCCCCATTCGTAGAGCGGATAATGTTTTTCGTACTTTTTGTCCGCTTCGTCGATTGGCGCGGCGTGTTGGATGCGCCGTGTCTCCCCGGCATCGTAACCGATGTATTTGTGGACGCGCTGGCCGCTGGCCCACACCTCTTTGCACGGCTGATAGTTGTTGCAGAACTTCTCCTGCGGCCCGATCTTGTGCTTTAGAGAACAACGCTTGAAACCGTATGCGATAGATGGAAGCGTCCCGCTGTTGATGCATTCCTGCTCCAGCGTCAATCGGTTCCCATCCTTGTCGTGGTACTCCACGGAGATGATCTTTGGGATGCCATGCTTCACCAGCCACTCATTGAACGTCTCCATGAACTCGTAGGTATGCGGTTGCTCACCTCCGGTGTCCGCAAACAAAATCAGATCAATAGGGATTTTGTGCAGATACATCCCGATAATCATGGCGGTGCTGTTTGTCCCGCCGCCAAAAGAGACAACGTTCATTCCGTCTCCTCCCCGGTGCTGCCGTCCCAGTCAATCGCCTGTCCGCATTGCCCACAGAAGCGGCAGCGGTTTCCGTCCTCGTTGTGCAGGTATTCGCCGCTCCCGCAGGACGGGCAGGCCATTACACCCGCGTCCCCGTCAGGGTAGGGGCTTTCCGGCACACGCCGCCGCAGCGCCTCCCACGCCCATCCGGCAAGCCTCGTTCACTGGCTCAAGGCTCTCATACGCCTCCCGGTGTTCCGGGTCTAAAATCTCAATGGCCCGTTCATTCTCCATCTTCCACACCCTCCATTCCGATCTGCCCCGCGTCCTCCGCGTCGTCCTCGGCCTCCTCGATAACCGCCTCCCGGCGCTCCTTATCCTTGTAGAACTGCTCCATGCAGAGCGCCTGAAATTCCGCAAGGTCGTTGATGTACTCCTCTTTCAGAATGTTCATGGGCATGATGGCTGCCAACACATCCATGCCGTCATGTACCACAAGATACCGCTGTCCCGCTTCGGTCTGCCGCGCCGTGTAATAGATGTATTCGCTTTTCTTGATCTCCTCCGCCAGCGGCGCAAGATACGCCTCGTTGTAGAAGATCAGCTCGCCGTCCACCTTGCAGCGGCAGGCGGAACACCATAGCCCGTTGGGAGCCGCCGCCACTTTCAGCTTCTCCGTGTCCTGCTCGCCCTGCGCATACGGCGCAAGGTTCAGTCCCAGCACATTGCTGACGCTCTCCGGCCAGTCCTCGGTCAGATACACCTTTTTCCATGCGTCCGCCGTCATGTCCAACACCGTTCGCACCTGCTCGCTGCCCTCCATGTCCGGCAGCTCCGTCGCCCGGTAGATCGCCGTGCCGGTAGATAGCCAAATCCCGCTTCCCGCCACATGGAGTACGGCGCACCGGCCTCCGTTCTTGACCAAGTTCGCAAATTTCGATAGCTTCATTCCCGCCGCCTCCTTTACCCAAACAGATACAGAATGCAAAATTTCAGCAGGGCAGGCCCGGCCAGCGCCAGCGCCAGCCCCCAAATCACCATCAGCGCAAGCAGCAGCACCGCGCCCAATCCATACAGAATATCTTTCATCGCTTTCCACCTCTCACGCCTATGGTCACATAGGCGGTGCCTTTCCCGTTCAGCTCCATATCCACAGGTGCCTTGCAGTCCAAGCAGCTATGGGTGATGGTCTCCGCCTCCGCGTTGGTCTTGTAGCGGAACGACTTGCCGCATTTACAGTGCATGAACATGGGGCGCAGGCCCTCCAGCGGCGTTTCATGCCCGCACTCCTGACACCGGAAACTGTACGTTTCCCGCTTCGCGCAGAACGCCTTGACCGCGCCGCACTCCTCGCACACCACCAGCAGAAATCCCTTGTACGGCCCCTGCGTTTTGTCCTCCTCTGCTGTGGCCCAGCTCTCCCGCTCGCCGAACATTCGCTCCACGCGGCTGTTCCGCTCCGGCTTGTTCCGTTCCGCCGTGCCGCCGGTATGTACCTGCTCGCCGGTGCTGCCAAAGCCGCCGCGATCACGGTTGCCCAAGCTCTCCACCTGCACAAACTCCATGTCAGGTGCTTTCTCCACAAGGCGGAACTGGCAGATGCGCGTTCCTTTCGGAATGTGCGTTCCCTCTTTCCGCAGGCACAGCGCCGGATAGCCCCACACATCGCCGTCGCCGCAGTAGTCGTTCTCAATCACGCCCATGCTGTTCGCCAGCAGGATGCCCCACTTGCCAAAGGTCGAGGAACGGGGAACAACGTGCGCATAGTAACCCGCCGGTATCTCAATGGAAACACCCAAGGAAATGATCTTGTACTCCAGAAAGTCCAGCGTGACATCCTCTGCCGTGCAAAGGTCTATCCATTCGCCGTGAACCTCCGGCAAGGCGTTTCCATGGGTGTTGATTTTCACTTTCATATTCAGTTCCTCCCGCAAAATTCTTTTGGCATAACCACCGCCGTGCCGAGCGGCACGGCCCAGACCTCCGCATCCCGGATGTCTGTCCATTCACAGCCCCAATATTCCGCCGCGTTCAGTAGTGCGGCGTAGTTCGACCGGTGCGGCACCACCACGGCCCCGTACTTCGGATGCACTACCCGCGCCCTGCCTCTGACCCGCCAGCGTTCCTCACGCGCCCGCCGGACGCTTTTCTGGTAACTGTCGCGGTCAAAATACATCTTCGGCCCGCTCCCGCCGCAGCCATTCCGCGTTCTTTTCCTGCCCGTAGAACGCATGACCCAGCCATCCGCCCAACAGCATCATGCCGAGACCGGCAAGCCCGCCGAGGAAGATCACCGTCAAGTCCTCCGCACCGCCTATTACCATCAAAAGCAGGAAGCCAAGCAGCATCATGGCCGCGCCGATGTTCTCCCGTACTCGCACCAGCTTCCGCCGCTGTGCTTCCGTCCGGCTCCGCCGGGAACGGCGCTCGACTGTCAGGCCGCCGCGCTTCATTTCACAGTATGCCGTCCTCATGGCTTGTCCCTCCGCTTACTCTGCGGCAGCGCGGGCCGTCCTGCGCCGCCTGTAGTTGTTGATGATCTCCTGCTGTGCCAGTTCTGCGCTGTAACCGATGCGCCCGTTGCTGTCCATTTCCCCGGTGTCTCCCCGTTTCAGTTCGTTATATACGGTAGACCGATGCACGTTCAGCTTCGCGGCGATCTCCTCAACGCCGCGCCCTTTGTTATAAAGTGCCTCCAGCTCTGCGCGGTCTTTCAGCGTCAAATGTCTCTTGCCCAAGCCGCTCGCCTCCTCCTTTTCCATGCAAATAGATAAAAAAATAAATGCGGGAAAACTCTTTTCGAGTTCTCTCGCATTTATTCTAAATATTCAGCTATTTTTTTCTGTTTTTTTTTTTAAGGGCGGGGACCGGCGGGCAAAAAGTGTGAGCGGGCCCGCTCCCGATCCGGGGAACGGGCCCGGGGAAAGTCAGGTGGGGTAGGGGCCGAACACCGCCTCCAGCTGGGGGATGACTTCGGTATGGAGCACACAGCGCACCGGGCGCTGGCGGTACACATTGTAGCAGTGGTTGCAGGCCAGGCAGGGGCTCTCTGTCTGGCCTTTTTCCATCCGCTCCACGAAGTCGGGCTGACAGATCAGCGCCCTGGAGAGGGAGACAAAGGGGGCACCGGCGGCCAGCACCTTCTCTGCCGCAGCGCGGAAAAGACGCCTCCCACCGGGAAGATGGGTACGGTGAGGCCTTCCCAGGCAGCCAGCAGGCGGTCCAGGAAGAAGGGGGTCTTCTGCCCGTCCCGGCGGGCCATGTCCAGGCCGCTGAGCTCGATGCCGTCCACGCCGGCGGACTGGAAGAGCCGGAGCAGGGCAGGCAGGTCATCACAGCTGTCGTTATCCACCTTGACCAGGAGGGCAAAGCGGGGACCACAGGCGTCCCGGACAGCCAGCAGGACCCGGCGGATCAACCGGAACCGATTCTCCAGGCTGCCGCCATAGGCATCCTCCCGGTGGTTCCACCGGAGGTTCAGGAAGCTGGAGAGCAGATAATTGTGGGCACAGTGGACCTGGACCCCATCAAAGCCCGCCATCTGGGCCGTCCGGGCCGCATGGCGGAACTGTTCCACCAGCCTGTCCAGCAGCTGGGGCGTGAGATCGCCGGGGGAGAGGGGCGGCCGCCCGTTGACGCCGGGGCGCGCCTTCCCGCCGCTGTGGCTGATCTGGGCAATGAGCAGGGCCCCGTGCTGGTGGACCCGCTGGGCGGCCAGAGAGAGGAGGGCGGGGTCCGTCTCCTGATCCAGCACCGCCTGCCCCTCATCTGCCCGCTGGTCCCGGTCCACCGACAGGTGGCCCGTGATGATGATGCCCCTCCACCCCGGGCCAGCGCCTCCAGGGAGTCCACCCAGGCGGGAGTGATCTGTCCACTGGGATCGGAGAGGTGCTCGTTGGTGGCGGAACGCACGGTCCTGTTTTTGGATATGAGCGGGCCCAGCTCCGCAGTCTCGAACAGCGAATAGGCCATAAGAACGCCTCCTTTTTTCTCAATTGTACCCGGAAAAAAGGGGATGTCAAGGAATTATCAGAGGAAAAGGCCAAAGATGGACGTGCCTGGCGGGTAGGAAGACAGCGAGTAATGGGCAGAAAGGCAGAAGAGCGCGGATGTAAAAATGCGTCAAAGGAGGGGGAAAGAGGGCTTAACCGGTCATTCTAAGGCTTATACTAGGAATATTCCGAAAAAATGCACAAGATTTCAGAGAGAACTCTAGTCAATTTTGCCCTTGCGCCTGTTTGAGGAATTGGTTACAATGTGGTAACAAAAGTAACAAAAACGTTGCTTTTGGTGTCACCGTTTCGACACAAATTGTAATAGGGAGTGAAGACAATGAAACGCAAGCTGTTTTCAACACTGCTGTGCGCATTTGCCTTGCTCCTCCTGATGGGCGCCGGTGTGGGCAGGACTCCGCCGCCGCGGCCATTGTGATCGAGGAGGAGAGCGCCTCCGCCGACGGATCGGCGCAGGTGCTTGAGACCGGAATCCAGACCGGTATCGAAGCGCAGGATACAGAAGAGATCTCCGCTGACGAGATATATTTGGAGGCGATCAATTCCGACGGGACCCAGACCTCGGTCAGCCGAGCCCGCTGTGGCCCTGGACCACCCTGCTGGTGAACGGCCAGCCCGTCCCCGCGGACACGGGAAAGACTGTGGAGCAGGGGACCACCTATGTGGCGCTGGCCGCCATGGCTCAGACCCAGGACCCCAGTGTGACCATCACCGTCATGCCGATGGGCAAACTCCGCTTGCGGGCGATGATGCCGGTGAGGATGGCGTTGAAGAAGTTCAGCACCCCTACCAGGCCCACGATGCCGCTGAGCGCCCCGCCGCACAGCAGGAACATGGATCGCATCCCCTCAAACTCCGCGGCGTAAAGAGACTTGCTCTCGTAGTCGAACTGGGGATTCACATTTTCCGTGTAGTCTTGCAGGAACTTCTCCATGGCGCCGTTGGCCTCGTCGGTGGTATCGAAGGCGTAGTACATGACGCTGTCCGTGCCGGTGTCCTGGATGAAGGTCTGGTCGTTCATGATGAACTCATCCGCGCCGTAATAGCGGTAGCTCAGGGCCGTGGGCACGGTCACCAGGGCGGCCACCTCATACTCCACGTCCCGGTACTTCACCGCCCGGTCCACCCAGTTGGCACCATCGGGCACGTTCTCCCATGGGCCGTAGACCTCTCCGGTGTCGGGGTTATAGTACTCATGTTCCTCCACATACCGGATGGTGACGGTGTCCCCCAGCCGGGCCCAGTGGGACCCCATCTCGGGCCGGCCGTAGTCGTCGTCGCTGTACACAGCGGCCACATACCGTCCGCCAGGCTCGTTGAGCTTGCTGAGATCCCCCGCCAGCACTGTCAGGTGGTCCAGGGGGAACTGCTCCATGCCGTAGAGCTGCACCCGGTCGGCCAGCAGGCCCTCCTCATTGCGGTCCTTGAAGTGGACCATGCTGTCCAGCTGCTCGGGGTGTTCCAGCGGCTCCAGACGGAGCGGTAGTACTCCTCGGTGACGAACTCCAGCGCAGCGGAGGTCTTGCCGTAGACCAAGCCGCCGCCGGTGATGCCGCCCTGGGCGTCGATGGCGGTCGATCACGTCCTGCCGTCACGTCCATCCGTCGTTAAGGCGTCGCCGCCGGTCTGAAACTGGCCCGGCGTCCGGCCACGATGAAGTCGCTGGCAGTGAAGTTGGAGACATACTTGTCCATGTCAAAGCCGTTGAGTGAAGGTGACCGTCACAGTGAGCAGCACCACCGCCAGGGACAGAGAGAGGACGGTGACCGCCGTCTTGCCCCGGCTGCGGCCCAGGTTGGCCCAGGCCATGGACAGCAGGGACACGCCCTTGGCATTCTGCTTTTTCTTTGCGTTTCTTCTTTGGCCGCCCTCCGTGTAGCGCACCGCCTCGATGGGAGAGACCCTGGCCGGCGATCCCGGCCGGGCTTCCGGCAGGAGAGCAGCACCGTCACCAGGGAGAACAGCGCCGCCGCCCCCAAAAGATCAAGGGGTTCACGGACACACGGGCACCACCCCGTCCAGCCTGGGGACGATCACCGGAGTGAGCTGTCCCCCGATGAGCCAGCCCAGCAGCAGCCCCAGAGGGATACCCGCCAGCGAGAGGGCCAGGGCCTGGTGCCGGATGATCCGTCGCAGCTGCCGGGCCGGTGGTACCGATGGTTTTCAGCAGGCCGTAGAAGCGGATGTCATTGGTGACGGAGATCTGGAACACATTGTAAATGATGAGATAGCCGGTAAAGAGGATCAGCGACAGCACCGCGCCGATGGCGATGACCATCGTGAGGGGGTCCATGCTGTCGGAGAGCTGGGCGCCGGTGTAGCCCCAGTTGACGCCGGTATTGGATATAGCCCGGCTGCGCGGGCTCTCGGCCTGATAGCCATGGTTTTCCAGGATCTGGTCCAGGTCCTGCTCAATATTTCGGGCGCCACCTTTCAGCATCACATCCATGTTATAGGTGCCGGTCATGCCGTCCGTGGTCCTGCCCGGGACCACGCCGGTCTCCGTCAGGATGGCGTCCGCCCGGCTCTCCGGGATCAGAATGTGGTTGGCCACAATGGCCTCGTCATACTCCCACCAGCCGCACAGGGTGAAAGTCTGGGTGGTCTCATGGCCGTCCACGTCAAAGGTGATCGTGAACCTGGCGCCGATCTCCGGCGTGAACCGCCCATCAGCTCCAGCACATGGGTGTCCGTAGCGGCCTCGTCGGTGCCCTCCTGGGGCAGACGCCCCTCCACCGGGTCGCAGTACATCCAGTGGGCCTCGTTGGCATCGGAGTAGCTGACCTCCACGTGGGACTTGTTGAACGGCACCTCCGTGGGCATTCCTAAACCGCCGCATTCCCCACTGGCCGATGAGGGGGTCGTCCTTCAGATTGGTGAAACTGCTCCTCCGTCAGGTACTTGAACCCGCCGTGGGAGAAGCCCCCCACCTGACGGAAGTTGTTCTGCTGGAACCCGTCGTTAATGGACATGGCAATGGTGAAGAGGGACGTGAACAGCACGGTGGTCAATGCGATGGCCAGCACCGCGATGAGGTTGCGGGTGCGGTTGGCCTCGCATGGCTCTTAGCGGGAAAGGCCGGCGGAGGCTTTGCCGTTGGAGACGTTCATGGAATCCACCCCCTCAGCGCTTGACGATCCTGCCGTCCTCAATGCGGACGATGCGGTCGGCCAGCTGGGCGATCTCCTCGTTGTGGGTGATCATCACCACGGTCTGGGCAAACTTCTGGCTGGTGACCTTCAAAAGGGAGAGCACGTCCAGGCTGGTGGCGGAGTCCAGGTTGCCGGTGGGCTCGTCCGCCAGAATAATAGCGGGCTTGGCCGCCAAGGCCCGGGCGATGGCCACCCGCTGCTGCTGTCCGCCAGAGAGCTGGCTGGGCAGGTTCTGGAGCTTCTGCTCCAGCCCCAGGGCCTCGATGACCTGATTTACATAAGACTGGTCCACCTTGCCGCCGTCCAGCTGGATGGGCAGGACGATGTTCTCATACACGCTCAGCACCGGCACCAGGTTGTAGACTGGAACACAAAGCCGATCTTCCGCCGCCGGAAGATGGTCAACGCCTCGTCCTTCAGAGAGAAAATATCCTTGCCGTCTACAATAACGGTGCCGCTGGTGGGGCGGTCCAGCCCGCCCAGCATGTGGAGCAGGGTGGACTTGCCGGAGCCGGAGGTGCCCACGATGGCCACGAACTCCCCCTTTTCCACGCTGAGGTCCACCCCATCCAGGGCCTTCACCTGGGTGTCGCCGCTGCCGTAAAATTTTCTCAGATCCTTGGTCTCCAAAATTGTCATGTTGATCGCTCCTTATGGAGTAAAAATGGGCGCTGCCCTTTTGACAGTGCCCATTCTAGCAAAAAGATCCTTTCCACACTCTTTCTGAAATCTTTCAGAGCTGAAAGATTTTTCAGGGGCGGGGGCCGCGGGGGAGCCGTCACTCCAGTGGCAGATAGAGGGAGAAGGTGCTGCCCTTTCCCGGCTGAGAGGACACCCGGATATATCGCCCCCCTCGCTGGTCAGGATGCGGCGGGTGAGGTAGAGGCCCAGCCCCAGCCCTTCCTGCTCCCGGACGGCGGCCCCCCGGTAAAAGCGGGAGAAGATCTGGGCCTGCTCCTCCTCCGGGATGCCGGGGCCGGTGTCTGAGACCTGGATGCAGCAGAACATATGGTAGGCGGTGACGGACAGGGTCACTGTCCCGCCGGGCGGGGTATATTTCAAGGCGTTGTCCAGAACATTGTAAAGGGCTTCCGCCGTCCACTTGGAGTCAAAGCGGGCCGCGCCCTCCCAGGGCAGGACAGTGAGGGAAATGCCACGCTGTCCGGCGGCGGCCAGCCCCTGGCGCGGCCGCCCCATCCAGCAGGGGCTGGATGGGGTGAGGTGCTGGGGACAGAGTGAGGATGCCGTTGTCCAGCCGGGAGGACTTGACTAAAGCATCCACCAGGAAGGAGAGTTTCTCCGCCTGGGTCTTCAGGGCCTCGGCCTGGGCCCGCTGTTCCGGGGTCAGCTCGCTCTCCGCCAGCAGGGAGGCGTACAGCAGCAGATTGGCGATGGGGGTCTTGGTCTGGTGGGACACGTCGGCGATCAGAGCCGCGATCTTGCTCTTTTCCTCCGCCAGATTCCGGGCGGAGGAGGCGGAGCCGTTGAGGAACCGGGACATCTTGGACTCCAGGGCGGGGGGACGGACTCATCGAAGGAGCTCTCCAAAAAGCTCCCATCGATGGCCCGGTCCAGCATCCGGTCCATGCGTTCCAACTGACGCCGGGCGCGCAGCCACTGGGACAGACCAAAGAGCAGGCCGGCCGCCGCCAGCCCCATGCAGAAGATCAGCTTCCAGTCCATCTCAGTCCACCGCCCACTGATAGCCCAGGCCGTACACGGTGCGGATGGGGGCGTCCGCCAGCTTGGCGCGCAGGCGGTTCACCGCCACGGAAAGGGCGTTTTCGTCCACGAATTCGCCGCCGTCCCACACCCGGTCCAGGAGCTCCTCCCGGGACAGGGTCTGTCCCCGGTGCTCCACCAGCAGGCGCAGCAGCCGCTGCTCCGTCTTGGACAGCTCCAACGGCACGCCGTCCCTGGCAAAGACCATGGCGTCAAAGTCGAACAGGAACGGGGGGAGCTCCAGCGCGGCGGGGGCAGGACGGCTGCGCCGGAGCAGGCTGTTCACCCGGGCGCGCAGCACCGCCAGGGAGAAGGGCTTGGTCACATAGTCATCCGCCCCCAGCTCCAGACCGGTCACCTGGTCCATCTCCAGGTCGTTGGCCGTCAGGATCAGCACCGGCAGGGCGGAGCGGTCCCGCAGCCGGGAGAGCAGGTCCAGGCCGTTCCCGTCGGGCAGGTTCAGGTCCAGGATGAGCAGGTCAAAGGTCCGCTCCGCCAGCTCCCGCTCCGCCTGGCCGATGGTGCCGGCCTGGACGAACTGGCGCCCTTCCTGGCCCAGTGCCAGGCGGATGCCCTGGCTGAGGGCAGGGTCGTCCTCCACGATGAGGATCTGATGCATGAGATATCACCACTTATCTGTTGATCCGCCTCCCCGGACCCCGCCGGGGGGCGGTGCTATTGTACCATGGGCCGGTCCGAGTGACAAGGGCCGGGGCAGCCGCCCGGACCCAGATCTGTCCGGAAATCCCTGCCCGCCCCTTGACAAAGAAAACGGCGTGTGCTATATTGCACACATTGCAATGAAGAGGACCAGTAGCGGAGCCGCCGCTGCCCAGAGAACCCCCGGACGGTGAGAGGGGGAGAGGGGCGCTCCGGGAATACGCCTCCGAGCAGCCGCCCGAACCGGACAAGCCGCAGTAGGGGACAGGCCGGGCCGCGCCCGTTACCGCGCCGGAGTCCAGCACTCCATAAGGTCCTGCCCGCGAGGACAGGACGGTCCAGAGGTGGTACCGCATTTCATGCCCTCTGTCCTTCGGGACAGGGGGCATTTTCAGAGAGCCCGATCCTCTCTGTGTATTCCTGCGCCGCAGGGGCGGGAACAGCGGGGAGACTCCGCAAAATGAGTTCGGGCGGTCTGGAAATGTGGAGAGAGACAGAAAAGGGGCGGTGTCGTGTCCGCAAAGCAGAGAGGCGTCCTGTGCGTCTTTGCCGCCGCGGTGCTGTACAGCATCGGGGGCTCTGCATCAAAGTGATCCCGTGGAACGGATGTCCATCAACGGAGCCAGGACCGCGGTGGCCTTGGTAGTTATCGGGCTGTACCTGTGGGCCATCCGCCACAAGCCCAGGATGAACCGCTGGGTCCTGCTGGGCGCTTTGGCGGTGTGTGGGACCAACATCCTCTTCTCCATCGCCAACAAGATGACCACGGCGGCCAACGCCATCGTCCTCCAGTTCACCGCCCCCATCTTCGTGATGGTGTTCACCGCCATCTTCTTCCGGCGCAGGCCGGGAAAGCTGGATCTGGTGACCTGCGCGGCCGTGCTGGGCGGCATCCTGTTCTTCTTTGTGGACAGCCTTTCCGCTGGCGGGATGGTGGGGAACGTGCTGGCCCTCATCTCCGGGATCTCCTACGCCGGTGTGTTCATGATGAACGACATGCCGGAGGGGGACGCCATCAGCTCGGTCTTCTGGGGAGATGTATTCAGCGCGGTGGTGGGACTGCCCTTTGTGGCCATGGAGACCGACTTCTCCGCCACAGCGGTGGTCAGTGTCCTGATCCTGGGGGTGTTCCAGGTGGCACTGGCCTATATCCTGCTCACCATCGGCCTGAAGACCACTCCTCCGGTGACGGCCAGCCTGGTCTCCGGCATCGAGCCGGTCCTCAACCCCATCCTGGTAGCCGTCTTTTACCATGAAATGATCGGTCCCACTGCGCTGGTGGGCGCGGTGATCGTGGTGGGCAGCGTGGTGGCCTACAATGTGATCTGTGGACGCAGGGAGCACAAGGAGCGCGTGCCTGCTCAGGGAGAGAAACAACAGTCCTGCTGAAAACACTTCATGCCAGCAGAATATTGAATAAAAAGGAGAAAGTACGATGACCTGTTATGAGGAACTGAAAGCCCGCGGACTGATCGCCCAGGTGACCAACGAGGAGGAGATCTCCAAGATGGTGAATGAGGGAAGGCGGTGTTCTACATCGGCTTTGACCCCACCGCCGACTCCCTCCATGTGGGACACTTCATGGCGCTGTGCCTGATGAAGCGGCTGCAGATGGCGGGCAACCGCCCCATCGCCCTGATCGGCGGCGGCACCGGCTATATTGGCGACCCCTCCGGCCGCACCGATATGCGCAGCATGATGACGCCGGAGACCATCCAGCACAACTGCGACTGCTTCAAGAAGCAGATGGAGCGCTTCATCGAGTTCGGCGAGGGCAAGGCCCAGATGGTAAACAACGCCGACTGGCTGCTGAAGCTGAACTATATCGAGCTGCTGCGGGATGTAGGCGCCTGCTTCTCCGTGAACAATATGCTCCGGGCCAAGTGCTATGAGCAGCGGATGGAGAAGGGCCTCTCCTTCCTGGAGTTCAACTATATGATCATGCAGTCCTACGACTTCTACCACCTGTTCCAGCACTACGGATGCAACATGCAGTTCGGCGGCGACGATCAGTGGTCCAACATGCTGGGCGGCACCGAGCTGATCCGGAGGAAGCTGGGCAAGGACGCCTACGCCATGACCATTACCCTGCTGCTGAACTCCGAGGGCAAGAAGATGGGCAAGACAGCCAAGGGCGCGGTGTGGCTGGACCCCAGCAAGACCAGCCCCTATGAGTTCTATCAGTACTGGCGCAACGTAGGCGACGGCGATGTGCTCAAATGCCTGCGGATGCTCACCTTCCTGCCTCTGGAGCAGATCGACGAGATGGACAAGTGGGGAAGGCAGCCAGCTGAACCGCGCCAAGGAGATCCTGGCTTACGAGCTCACCGCCCTGGTCCACGGCAAGGAGGAGGCGGAGAAGGCTCAGGAGGCCGCCAAGGCCCTCTTCGTGGGGGCGGCGGCGACATGAGCAATGTCCCGGCGACCCAGCTGGTCCCAGGAGGACTTGGCCGGCGGCTCCATCGGCATCCTGGACCGCAAGCGGCTCCCTCCAGAAGGAGGCCCGGCATCCTGGACCGGCGTGGAGGTGGACGGGGAGAAGGTCACCGACGTGGCCGCATCCTACACTGCCGACCAGATGGCAGGCGACGGCCTGATGCTCAAAAAAGGAAAAAGGTGTTCCACCGCGTAAAGATGTGAAAAGTCAGAGGCAGCCGGGTATTCTGATAGAGAATACCCGGCTGTCAGCTCATGGAGGCCAGCAGGGGGCAGACGGTCCGCCGTCCGCTTCTGAGGACAGTGCGATCGAAAGCCTGTGTGGGTTCCGATCATATCCCCTTGAGAAAAAAAGTCGTTTCGTTCTATAATAATGAAAAATAGAGAATGAAAGCGTCTGCTCTCATAACAAAGCCCGGAGGTTTACAGATAAGATGAAACATTTATTTATCAAAGCAGGGGAGCTGGTGGCCGGCATGTACACCTTATACTGCGGATTCTGCCAGTGGTTTTTCTGTGTTATGCGGTCTATCTGCTCCTGGGAATGTGGCTCCCATTTCTGTTCCAGCCGGGAGTGTCAAAAGAATTTCAGAGGATTTGACAAAAGTGGATTTTTATGGGACTGGAAGCGTGGATCGTGCAGCGCTGATAGATGACAATGTTGCCGCACTGGAGATCCGGATCCGCATGATTGAAGAGGCGCAGAAGCGGCTGATTTTCACCAATTTTGATATCCGGGATTGTGAGAGCGGCAGGGATGTGGCAGCGGCCCTCCTGGCGGCAGCGGGCGCGGGGTCAGGTCAGGTCCTCACGGATGGGATGAACGGCCTGGTCAGCATGGCCTCCTCGCCGGTGTTTTATGCCCTGGGCGCACATCCCAATATTGAGATCCGTTTCTATAATACGCCCAATCCGCTCATGCCCTGGACCTTTAACGGCAGGCTCCATGACAAATATATTCTCTCAGATGACCGGCTGCTGCTGGCAGGCGGACGAAACACTTTTGATAAGTTTTTAGGGGACTATGTCCCGGACCCGGAAAAAGAGTCATGACCTGGATATTCTGTTCTATAATTCTGCCGCAGGGACGGCTGACAGCGGTGAGAGCGTACTCCATCAGGTGGAGCAGTACTTTCAGATGGTTTGGTCTGACAGCCACAGCAAAAACCTGGCTGGAGTCCGCACCATTTTCTATCGAAAGAGCGTACTTCTGGAGACAGAAGCCCTCCATATGCGGCACAGCACATGGAGGGAGGCTCATCCAGCTTTTGAGCAAACAGAATACAGATTACATAGAGGCCACGGTCCCATTAAAAGCTGTGACTTTTATCCATAACCCGATCAATATTTTGGCAAAAGAACCTCTGGTATGGTGGCAGCTGCAGCAGCTGATGGAGGGTGCTGAGGGAGAGTCTACCTCCAAACACCCTACGCAGTATGTGATCAGTCGATGTATGACGGACTTTCACGGGTGGCTGGGCGCGGGGTGCCCTTCTCCGTTCAGATCAACTCCATGGGAGTAGGGGACAATTTTATGGCCTCTTCCGACTATTACCGCAATAAGGCTCGGGTGCTGGATACCGGTGCTCAGGTATGGGAGTGGTACGGGGATTACTCCTCCCACGGAAAGTCCCTGCTCATTGACCAGGACCTCGCGGCGGTAGGCTCCTACAATCTGGATATGCGCAGCACCTATGTGGATACGGAAGTGATGTTCGTGATCCATGGGGAGGAATTTAATGCGGTCTTGGAACATTACCTAGCGGAAATGGAGGAGGATTCTCTGCTGGTGTCCGGACTGGAGACCTATGTGGAGAAGGAAGGGTGACCCCTGGGATAACGGAGACTGGAAGCATGCACTTTATCCCATCACATCGCTCCTGGTCCAGCCGTTTCGGTGTCTGCTCTGAGTTTTGGTTCCTTTTCAGGGCCTGCTGTGCTATAATCAAAAAACAAACTTACATGAGCCTGTAAGGGGAGACACTTAACATGAAAAAAGGATATTTTTTATCCTGATTGCAACTATCGCGTTCAGTTCCATGGAGGTGGTGCTGAAACTCATCGCGGGGAGGTCAAACCGGTCCAGCTGACGCTGGCCCGCTTTTCCATCGGCTTCGTTTTCTGGCCCCGGTGGCTGTCTACACCCTAAAGAAGCGAAGCAAGCGCCTGGACCGGAAAAGCGTGGCCTATTTCGCCCTGCTGGGCCTGATCGGCATTGCCATCTGCATGCCGATCTATCAGATGTCCATCAACTTTACCGAGTCCTCCGTGGTGGCGGTCCTGTTCAGCTGCAACCCAGTCTTTGTTACCTTTTTTGCCTTCATGATCCTGAAGGAGCCCATCAAGAGGCGCCATCTGGCAGCCCTGAGTCTGGAGATCCTGGGGACCCTGGCCATTATCAACCCCCTGCATATCAAGCTGAACATGGTGGGCGTAGGACTGGCCCTGTGCTCCACTGTGCTGTTCTCCATCTACGGGGTGATGGGCAAACGAAAGTGTGCGGAGTACGGGGCGCGGTGGTCACCTGCTTCAGCTTCCTCTTCGGGAGCGTCATCATTTTCTGCTTTATCCTGATCACCCATATCCCCGCCGTGGCGGGATTCTTCCAGTCCATCGGTCTGCCCTCCTTTGCCCAGATCCCCATTCTGGAGGGCTATACCCTCCAGAACCTGCCCTATGTGCTCTATGTCTCGGCCGGCGTGGCCGGCAGTGGGCTTCTGCGCCTACTTCCTGGCTATGGAATACCAGCCGGCCAGCGTGGTCTCGCTGGTGTATTTCTTCAAGCCGGCGCTCTCGCCCATACTGGCCTGGATGGTCCACGGGGAGGAGATCCCGGGCAATATGCTGGCGGGTATCCTGCTGATCCTGGCGGGCTCGTTTGCCAATATCATCCCCGGGATACTGGAGATCAGACGCGCCAAACAACAGATGCCGTCCAACTGAGTTTTGATCGATGCAATCGATGCATGTGAGGAGATGTGAGATCTATGAACAAATCGAAAGTTTACTTTACGGACCTCCGGGCCCCTGTGGGGACAAGCCAGCTCACCAAGCTCCAGCGGCTGATCCGCAGCGCTGGGATCGGTGAGATCGACATGGAAAAAAGCTGGTGGCCATCAAGCTCCACTTCGGAGAACCCGGGAACCTGACTTATCTGCGGCCCAACTACGCCAAGGCGGTGGCGGATGTGGTGAAGGAGCTGGGCGGCGTTCCCTTTCTGACGGACTGCAACACCCTCTACCCGGGGAGGCGGAAAATGCCCTGGAGCACATTGAGAGCGCCTATGAGAACGGGTTTTCCCCCTTCTCCACCGGCTGTCAGGTCATCATTGGAGACGGCCTGCGGGGCAATGATGACGTAGAGGTCCCGGTGGCGGGGGGCGAGTATGTGGAGAAGGCTAAGATCGGCCGCGCCATCATGGACGCAGATGTGTTCATCAGCCTGAGCCACTTCAAGGGCCATGAGCAGACCGGGTTCGGCGGTGCGCTGAAAAATATTGGCATGGGGTGCGGGAGCCGCCGGGGCAAGATGGAGCAGCACTCCGGCGGAAAGCCGGTGGTGAAGCAGAAGCGCTGCGCAGGCTGCCGCCAGTGCATCAAGCAGTGCGGGCAGGACGCTATCTCCTACGATGGGGGTAAGGCATTTATTGACCAGGAAAAGTGCGTGGGCTGCGGGCGGTGCATCGCGGTGTGTAACTTTGATGCCATTTTTAACCCCAACGACTGTGCCTGTGAGCAGCTGAACCGGAAGATGGCCGAATACGCCAAGGCGGTGGTGGATGGCCGGCCCCATTTCCACATCAGCCTGGTGATCGATGTATCTCCCTACTGCGACTGCCATGGGGACAACGATATGGCCATCCTGCCTGATGTGGGGATGTTCGCTTCGTTTGACCCGGTGGCCCTGGACCAGGCGTGCGTGGATGCCTGTTTGCGGCAGCAGCCCATCCCAGGCAGCCTTCTGGATGACCGGATGAATGAGGAAGGCTTCCATGATCTCCACGACCACTTCCGGAATGTGACGCCGGAGTGCGAGTGGGAGAGCTGCTTGGCCCATGGGGAAAAGATCGGCCTGGGCAGCCGGACCTATGAGCTGATCCGGGTCTGAACCCATAAAAAGCCCAGGTCCATCAGACCGCAGGCTTTTTTTGCACTTTTGATAGCAGACTCCGGGACACTCAGGCATTCCGGGGCTGGGGCGTCATCTGTTTGTCGAATGCGGGGTTGGTGAGATAGACGTTCTTTGCGTCCATCTTCTCCTTGCACAGGCGCAGACACTCGCCGAAGCGCTGGAAGTGGACGATCTCCCGCTCCCGCAGGAAGCGGATCACGTTGTTCACATCCGGGTCATCACTGAGACGCAGGATATTGTCATAGGTGAGGCGGGCTTTCTGCTCTGCTGCAATGGTGTAAGGGCAACTTTCTTAGAGGCAGTAATCTTTATTGTACAAACAGCGTTCAAATAATGTTATACTCAAAATCACAGAAATAAAAAATTTTCCTGAGTCTCATTTATTGGACAGATTTGAATGTAAAATGATTTCAATATAAGTGAGAGGAGGTATTCCTATGAGCATTGGTTTACAACAGATATGGGCGAAGACAGAACCTTTTCAATCCATTCTGACCCATTCCTTCATTTCTGGGATTGTCGCACAAGTCATCGTTCATAAGATGATTGTCCCAGGCGTACGAAATAAATTGTTGGCGTTATTATCGTGCACTCCAGAGAAATTTACAGACTGGATTGGATACCTTGTATCCCTTCATGATGTGGGTAAGATAGAAGGGCAATTTCAATATCGCTGGTTGCCTATGAAGGAAAGTATGGATAAAGAGGGTGTAAAACCAGACTTTCCTGCTTTAAACCAGATCCGTCATGAGAAAACTACCTGGCGTTGTCTGCGGGAACGCCTCTGGAAGAAGCCTCGAATCAAAGCGCAGCTAAATTCTATGCGGATATTCTAGAAGTGCATCACCAAGGGAAAAGCGGAACGGAAGGGTACCGGCAAGATCTCTTTTGGAATCATCTTCAGGAAGAATTCGAGCACTGGATGCGGCTTCGATTTTTACGCTCTGAGGAATTATTTTTACCCCCTCTTGGGAAAGAAAACAGAGGAAGTGTAGGTGCGCTGCTGCTTGGAATTGTGATCCTGTCGGACTGGATTGCATCCAGTAACTATTTTGCCCAAGCAGAACTCTGGATCAATCAGCCGGATGGGGAGGAGCACGCAAAAATGTCTTGCGGAAAAATTTTTTGATGCTGAGCGGACTGACATCGCAGGCCGCAGACTTTGGAAATGAATTTCATGATGTGTGGCCCAATATTCCAAGAGATGTAATGCAGGGGCTTGCAATCAGAAACTGAGGCCCTTTTTCAACAGGCACAGGAGCGCATTTCTGTGGTACTGTTGGAGGCACCTATGGGGAGGGAAAACGGAGGCCGGAATCTATGCAGGGATTCGAATGGCCAAACAGTGGGGGAAAAGTGGTTTCTATGTTGGTTTGCCTACAGCAGCTACCTCCAATCAGATGGTTGGACGTATGCGGACTTTATTAAAGCTGCATCAGTTTCCAGACTCAGTCCGTCTCCTTCACAGTATGGCCTGGCTGGTTGACGGAGACAATACCCAATCCTGGCCTAAATTCGAGACAGAGGAGGAGCGCTATGCCTCGAGCTGGCTTCTTCCAGTGCGTCGAGGGTTATTGAGTTCCTATGCGGTTGGCACGGTGGATCAGGCAATGATGTCTGTCTTGCTGGTGAAATACGGCGTTTTGCGGCTGCTGGGATTGGCAGAGAAAACTTTGGTGATCGATGAGCTCCCTCCTACGATGTCTATATGAGTGAGATCCTCCATCGGCTGCTAGAATGGTGTAAAGCCCTGGAGATCCCTGTGGTCCTGTTGTCTGCCACTCTTCCGCCGGAGAAAAAGGCGCAAATGTTGTCTGCCTATACCGATCATCCAATCCAGCCATGCTATCCTTCGATTACTGCTGTAACAGAGTCAGGGAATGTAATCGTGCGGCCGGTCAGCCGGACGGAAAACGACAGACAGTATCCGTCGAGCTTTGCCCGGTGCTGCATCATGCGGAACAGATTGCCGAGAAGGCGATGGGACTGGTGAAAGACGGTGGATGCCTCTGTATTTTGCTCAATACCGTCCAGCAAGCCCAGGAGACCTACCAAGCGCTCAAAACCAAAGAATTTGATGGAGAATTGCTTTTATTCCATGCGCGTTTTCCGATTGGCCAGCGGGATCAAATCGAACAGCGCTGTATCCGTCTCTTTGGAAAAGAAAAGGCAGCTCGCCCGCAGAAGGCTATTCTAGTGGCCACTCAGGTGGTGGAGCAGTCTCTGGATGTGGATTTTGACGTTATGATGACTTCGATCGCGCCAATTGACCTTCTGCTCCAGCGCCTTGGACGGGAGTTTCGCCATGAAGATACGCCCCGGCCGCCTCATCTTGCTGCCCCACGGTTCTATGTGCTGATTCCTGATGAGACAGGAAAATTTGAGGCGGACGGCTATATTTACCCAGAGTGTCTTCTGAAGCAGAGTATTCATCTGTTGGAAGAACGCAGTGAAATACAGATTCCAGAGGATCTGCCCACATTGGTGGAGCAAGGCTACAGCCCAGAAGCGGCTCCACCGGAGGAATTGGATCTCTGGATAGATCACCTAATGGAAGATCAGGTTAAAGCGGCGGCCGGCGGAGGTTATCTGATCAATGCCCCTGAAAAGGGATACACCCCGATCAAAGAAGCTGAACGGATTCAATTTGACGATCTGGAAAGCAGCAGCTACCTCTCGGCCAAGACGCGCTTGGGTGAACCGACCGTACGTATTGTACTTTTTGCCGCCGGAGCGGTTTGGATCTTTACGCAGCAAAAGTCAGCATTGTGGAGACCGACTGTGTCTATCAGATGTGACCAGAGAAGAGGCGCGTGAGATCCTGAAGGCCAGTGTCTCTGTTCGGGCAAAACTTCTGCGGCACGGAACGGAAGGCGTGATCTTCGGCAGAAGACTGCTGGAGGGGATCGAAATTTATACTGCCACAGTAGATGAAAATGGAAATATGCGGTATACTCAAGCTGATGGAACCCAAATCGTTGCAGACAAAGAGTTGGGTATATTTTTTGAGAAGGGGTGAGGTGTGTGAAGGCGTCATTTCAAATTTTAACGCAGCCGTGGATCCCAGTAAAAGAGCTGGACGGAAGCATGAAAGAGCTTAGCCTGCTGGAAACGCTGGAGAGGGCCCACCTGCTCAGCGAAATTCAGGATCCCTCTCCTATGGTAGAGTACAGTGTTTACCGCTTTCTGATCGTGTTTCTCATGGACATGCTTCGACCAGAGGATGAGGAAGTATTGGAGGAGTTATTGGATGAGGGGCAATTTGATTGGGATACTATCCAGCGCTATGTGCGCCAGTGTGAACAGGAGGGGGTGAGCTTTGACCTCTTCGATTCAGAGCGGCCATTTTTACAGACCCGATATCGTGCAGATTGGGATCGAGATCCAAAACCGGTCTCCACATTGGATTACTCTATCCCAAATGGGAACAACCACATCCATTTCGATCACAAGCGGGAGAAGATCACTTACACGCCCGGCAAAGCGCTGCGGATGATGTTGGCTGCGCAGATTTTTTGTACCGCAGGGGCGCAGGGGTATCCTCTAATATGAACGGCGCTCCGCCATGGTTTACACTGATCCGGGGAAAGAACCTGTTTCAGACTTTAGTGTTTGGTATGATCGAGGTGGATCGAATTGATCTGCCCTTGATCGGCCTCCGGTCTTGTGGCGTAATCCGGATGAAGTGGTATCCAAACAAAAAGTGGCGAGGACATCATGGCTGTTTGGTATGTTTTTCCCAGCAAGGCGGATCCATCTAATTTCAGATGAGTCTGGTGAATACGTTGAAAACGTATATTTCAGCCAAGGAATGAACTTTGAAGTGACAGATTCTTGGACAGACCCGCATGTTACATACCGATACAATGCAAAGGGACGATTTAACTGGAAGCCATCTGCGGATGAAGCGATCTGGCGCAACCTAACGGATCTGATTGACACGAAAGGAAAGCGTGCTCCCCAGATCATAGCGCAGTATGAAAAATTGGATACCTCGGATCGTCCGATGTCTCTTGTGATTTACGGAGTTCAGACCAATCAGGCAAACTATATGAGGGCACAGAGGCACGACCTTCAAATTCCCAAAAAGTTACTGGGGAATGAGAACGCGTTGCGCTTTATTACCGAGTTTGTCGCGCAAGCGGAGCGGTTGGACCGGGCGCTTTATAAAGCGCTGACTCTGGAGGAGATCCCGGAGGAGAGCCGTGTTCAGGCCAGACAGAGGTACTACGCGGTTTGCGAGCAGATACTGTGGAGCCAGTTTGATGCGTTGGCACAGCCTGGATTTGATTATGCTGCCAATCTGACAGCGGCCATCAGCTGGCAATGCAGGACAGCAGCGGAATGTGTAGATTGGACCTTGGAACAGCTGACCCTGTGTGGAAGAGCTATGCTCCAGTTATGGATTATCAGCAAAAGTGCTTGGAAAAGAAATCGCGGCAATCAAGAAGGGGATGAAGATATGAAGGAAGTGGATTGGAGCAGTTTCTTCCAGCGGCTAGATACCTTGCCGAGAGGAGAGCGTGCGTCTCTGAAGCGGGAAGCTGGGACCATGCTGAGTCAGGCGGATGGACAGGCCATGCGTGTTTTCTTTCAGTGCCTGCCTTTCTCCATACCGCAGTGGCAGGAGGAGCGAGCATTTGCGGCAGCTTGTCTGTACTGTCTCTGGGATACAGATGAGAAACGCCGCCAGCCTTTGGAGCAGATCTTCTATCAACTTGGTCGGGATAAAGAGATGTCCGAGAGCACCGGCCACCGATTGGAAATGCTTCTGGATCTCCAGTGGGACGAGGATGGATTTATGCTCAAAAGCTGTCCAGACTGATCCGGTTTGTGAGATCAAAGGATATGCAGTGGACTGTCAGTGGCTATTGGAAGATCTATTCTATTGGAACGGTGAAAAACAGAGCGTGCAGCGGAAGTGGGCTCGCGCCCTTTATATTAAGCCTGAAGAGCAGCAAGAAGAATTGAAAGGAGAATGATCCATGTTATACGAAATCCATATGCTCAAGAACTATCCCCAGTCAATCTGAACCGGGATGAGTCTGGCGCTCCAAAGTCCTGTATGTTTGGCGGAACGACCCGGGGCCGTGTGTCCAGCCAGTGCTTGAAGCGGAGCTGGAGGCGTTCGCCGCTGTTCTCTCAGACCATCGGAGCGGAAACATCTGGGCATTCGAACTCCGTAAGCTGCCCCCAACTGGTGGCAGAGAAGCTGGCGGAGATGGGAGTCAGTCAAGAGTATATTGACACTGTATTCCCCAAAATCAGTGGATTTGGCAACAAAGACGGCGCAGAGAATAAGGATGGCAGCTACACCGCACAGATTGTGTTCTATGCGCCGGAAGATATCCAGGCGGTGGCGGAAGCTATTTATGAAAAGCTCAAGGATTGTCCATCCCTGAAAGAGGTCAAGGCATTGAAGGCAAAGGATCTGCAGGAGGCGGTAAAGGAGCGGAGAGCCGCCCTGTCACACTGGACATGGCACTCTTTGGGAGAATGGTGACTTCCAATGCGTTCCGGGATGTGGAAGCCGCCATGCAGGTGGCCCATGCTATCTCTACCAATAAGATGAACATGGAATCCGACTATTTCACCGCCATGGATGATCTGCTCTCCGGGGAGGTGATAGAGGAAAAAAGGGTCCGCCATGATCGGGGATACCGATTACAACTCCGCATGCTACTACATCTATGCCTCTCTGGATACGGATATTTTGATGAAAAACCTGAAGGATACGCCGGATGCAGAGCAGTTGGTGAAAGCGGCCATCCCTGCGTTGATCCGTACTATGGCGTTGACCAACCCATCAGGGAAACAGAACAGCTTTGCTGGAAACGTGCTTCCCAGTGCGATCCTTGTGGAATGCAAGGAGGAGAAGGTGCCGGTCAGTATGGTCAACGCCTTTGTGCGGCCGATTAAACCGGAGCTGGCCAATGACTACGATTTGGTGAAGGGCAGTGTTCAGGCGCTGGCTAGTCAAGTTGACACGATACAGAACAGTTTTGGATTAAACGTGAAACAACGGCTGTGGTTCTGTCCCACAGCATGCTCTATCGTACCAGAATGTGAGACTACGGTGTGCAAGACACTGACAGAATTGATCGAACAGGTGGCGGCTGCTCTGGCGTGAGGCGAATGTGATGGAAAAAAGAAAACTTTGCTGATCCTGCGGCTGGAAGGGGCGCTGCAGTCCTGGGGGACCACTCTAAATGGGACGTCCGGGACAGTGGGGATTTTCCAAGCAAATCCGGCGTTGTAGGTCTTTTGTCGTGCGCTATGGGATTAGAGCGGGGAGATCCGGAGATTGCAGCTCTGTCCGCAGCCCTACATATGGCGGTGCGGGTGGATCGCCCCGGGATCCGTGTGCTGGATTTCCACACGGTACAGGGTATCCGCTTTATAACGCGGAGGGGAAGCCCCGGTCAAGCAACACGGTCATCTCACCTCGCTGGTATCTCCAGGACGCCAGTTTTTTTGGTGGTGCTGGATCTGCCGGATGATTGGCGGGAGCGGGTGACAGCGGCTCTGAAGCAGCCGGTGTGGCCCATCTACCTGGGACGAAAGAGCTGTGTCCCATCCCGACCTGTGTTTGAAGGAGT
>VOFB01002660.1_pt1 | contig 69987 bp, 71 predicted proteins | sample 5384141 | NCBI WGS metagenome assembly VOFB01 (sample SAMN12384721, study PRJNA508395) | human gut metagenome | isolation source: healthy gut A | host: Homo sapiens
ATCTCGACACCATTTTCCTGCACCTTTTTAATATTTTCACAAATTGGGATAATTGTACCGTAATCCAAACCAAACCTGTTCTTCCCGGCAAGGGCTTCCCCACTCAATTTCAGCAAAATCCGTTTATACATCGGCCGCATTTTATAACCTCCAACATCCTTTTACATATATTACTATTTTACAATAACACACTCATTCTGTAAAGTAAAAATTACTTTAAAATAAATCCGTTTTAAATAGATTCCGCATCTTGACTCATGTTCTAAAACAGAAAGCCATCTCATCCTATAAAGCGTTACAAAACATGCTGTCGCTATTAGAAATGTTATAAAGCAAACAGTCATGCAATACAGCCGATCATATCGTAATATAAACAATACGGATTGCACAATTATCAAAGATAAATAAAAATGGGTTTATTCCAAATCAGAATAAACCCATTTACATTTGCATGAAACAACTTGATTATTTAATCATGTTGGCAACTTCATCTGCAAAGTTGTCATTTCTCTTTTCAAGGCCTTCACCTTTTTCAAAACGCGCAAAAGCTTTTACAGCAATCTTTCCGCCGAGTTCTTTTGCGGTATTAGCGAGATATTTAGCAACGGTAAGATCGTTATCTTTAATAAACTCCTGATCCAAAAGGCAAACTTCCTTATAGAACTTATTAATACGTCCCATAACCATTTTTTCAGCAATATTAGCCGGCTTGCCTTCGTTCATAGCCTGAACAGTCAGAATTTCTTTCTCTTTTGCAACGGTCTCGGCAGGAACAGAATCACGATCCAGATACTGCGGATTTGCAGCAGCAATCTGCATTGCAACATCTTTACCGCAGGTAACAAATTCCGGTTTTCCGGCAAGATCGGTATCAAACTGTACCATTACGCCGATTCGGCCATCGCCATGAACGTAGGAAATCAAATCGCCTTCAAAACGCTGAAAACGGCGAATTTTCATATTTTCACCAATGGTGAGAATCTTTTCGCGGAGTGCATCAGCAACCGTATCGTTGGAGCCGGAAAGCTTGCAAACAGAAAGTGCGTCGACATCTGCAGGATTCTCTTCCATAATTGTTTTGGCAATTGCGTCAACAAAACCAACAAATTCAGCATTTAGCAACGAAGTCGGTCTCAGCGTTTACTTCAAGTACAACGCCTACTTTTTTTAGCGTCGTCAACGAGAGAAACAACAAGTCCCTCAGCAGCAATTCTGCCGGCCTTTTTAGCAGCAGCAGCGAGCCCTTTTTCACGAAGAAGCTCAATTGCTTTTTCCATATCGCCATCAGCTTCGGTAAGAGCCTTTTTGCAGTCCATCATGCCGCATCCGGTTCTTTCGCGAAGAGCCTGAACGTCTTTTGCAGTAAAATTCATTCAAAACATTCCTTTCTTACAGTTCTTTTCGTTCTTCTTAAAACAATGCCCGTGCTTTAAGCGCGGGCATCATAGTGTACATTACCAAAGGTAATCTTATTCCGCAGCAACTTCTTCAGCGTCAGCTTCTTCAGCGGCTTCCGCCTCTGCCTCAGCTTCAGCTTCAGCAGCGCCCATCTGACCTTGTCTGCCTTCGATAACAGCGTCAGCCATTGCGCCGGAGATCAATTTAACAGCGCGAATAGCGTCGTCATTGCCCGGGATTACATAGTCAATTTCATCAGGATCACAGTTGGTATCAACAATTGCAACAATCGGAATACCGAGTTTCTTTGCTTCCGCAACAGCAATTCTCTCTTTTCTCGGGTCAACGATAAAGAGCGCAGACGGAAGCTTATCCATGTTTTTGATACCACCCAAGAATTTCTCGAGTTTCTCGATTTCAAGATTCAGCTTGATGACTTCTTTTTTCGGGAGAAGATCAAAAGTTCCGTCAGCTTCCATTTCACGAAGCTGAGAAAGACGATTAATTCTGCGGCGAATGGTTTTAAAGTTTGTCATCATACCGCCGAGCCAACGAGCATTAACATAATGCATACCGCAGCGCTCTGCCTCCTCGCGGACAGAATCGCCAGCCTGTTTTTTAGTACCAACAAACAGGATGCTGCCGCCTTCAGAAGCGATATCACGAACGAACATATAAGCCTCGTCCAGTTTTTTTACAGTTTTCTGAAGATCAATGATATAAATACCATTTCGCTCAGTGAAAATGTAAGTTGCCATTTTGGGGTTCCATCTTCTTGTCTGATGTCCGAAATGAACGCCAGCTTCAAGAAGCTGTTTCATGGATACGACTGCCATACTAAAATACCTCCGTTTTTGGTTTATGATTCCTCCGCAGAACAGCCGCGCAACGACCGATTTTAAAATCGGCACCGGGTCGCGTTCCTCCTGCGTGCGTAATACTGAAATATTTTACCATAATGATATTCAAAAATCAAGTTATATTTTATCTTTATTTTGCATTTTTGCGGCCGTTACAGTGTTTTTCATCAAAATGACGCGTGTCATCGGACCGACTCCTCCCGGAACCGGGGTAATATGTCCTGCAATCTTACTTGCAGCTTCAAAATCAACATCGCCGCAAAGTTTACCGTCCGGCATTTTTGTGGTGCCGACATCTATCACAACCGCTCCCGGCTTAATCATATCTCCCTTAATTAATTTTGGAACGCCGACTGCTGCCACTAAAATATCGGCACCGGCGCAAATCTCTTTTAAGTTTTGGGTTTTCGAATGTGCGATTGTCACCGTGCCGTTTTTATGTAATAAAAGCATTGCCATCGGCTTTCCGACAATGTTGCTGCGCCCTACAACAACACAGTTTTTCCCTGTAATGTCAACTCCGGTAGAAGCGATCAGCTCCATACAGCCCGCAGGCGTACAGGGAAGAAAATGATAATCGCCAATCATAATTTTTCCAACGTTTGCAGCATGAAATGCATCTACATCTTTTTGAGGGGAAATTGCCGCAATGATTTTATTCTCATCAATTTGTTTTGGTACCGGAAGCTGAACCAAAATCCCGTTAACAGAAACGTCATTGTTTAATTGATCGATCAGCTTAAGAAGTTCCTCTTGCGTTGTTTCTTCCGGAAGAGCATATTCTTTCGAAAGAATTCCAAGCTCTGCACAGTCTTTCTTTTTTAAGTTCACATAAATTCTTGAAGCCGGATCGTTTCCGACAATGATCACTGCAAGTCCCGGATTAATACCTTTATCCTTTAATTTAACAATTTCCTCTTTCAGCTCATTTTTAATTTGTGCTGAAATCGCTTTTCCGTCAATAATTTGTGCCATTATAACTCCTCCTCGTTTTCTTTCGCCTTGCTATCATCAGCTTCGCTGTGTTTCTGTATATCTTCTGTATCGGATATTGTGCCGTCTTCATTTTGCGCTGTCAACTGTTCTTTTTTCTTTTTTTCGGGTTGATAGCCGTTTTTCAAAGCATCCTGTGCTTCATCTGTTGTTACATATAAAATCGCATATTTAGAATGAGGATCGCGCTTTATCCTCCCTCGGATTACAATCCAGATTATTACGGCAGCAATAACAATAAGCCCGGCCAACAGCTGTGAAATTCGAACTTTCCCAAGCATCAGGCTGTCAGTGCGGAGACCCTCAATCACAAAGCGGCCCAATCCGTACCACGCCGAATACATTATGAAAATTTCTCCGTCAAATTTTCTGTGTTTAAAATAAAGGTGAAGCAAAAGAAAACCAAGCAAACACCAAATTGATTCATACAAAAATGTCGGATGAACCGGCATAGACGGATCAATAGTCACACCATAAGAGCTCAATTCAGAAGCGTGGTGATTAAGATAATTCGAGATCGTTGTTCCGGACATCCCCCAAGGCAAATTAGTGTTGCTGCCGAAAGCTTCGACATTGATAAAATTCGCCCACCGGCCTACACCCTGCCCAATCAGGAAACCAAGTCCAGCTATGTCAAGAACCGGACTGAATTTAACTTTTTTTAAGCGTGCAACCAAAAACGCTGCCAAAAGCGCCCCGATAATTCCGCCGTAAATGGCAAGACCACCATTCCAGATTTCAAAAATTTCGATCGGATGTTCGATATAATAATCAAGCTTAAACAATACATAGTAAAGCCGTGCGCCAATAATACCGCCAATTAGACCGCCCAACACTATATCGGTCAGCCGGTCAAGATCAACTCCAAAATATTTCGCACGACGAAAACAGTAAATCGCCGCTAAAATAAAACCGATTGAGATAATAATCGCATACCAATGAATTGGTACTGAGCCTATACTAAAGGCAATAGGGTTAAAGTTAAATTCAAGTCCCAGCTGCGGAAATGTTACATTGCGCATAAATTTTTCTGTCTCCTTTATCTATCGAATTGGATTAACAATCGAAATAGCAGAGCGTTCCTCTTCCATTGTACCGGCCAAACGTTTTGTCACATCATCAAACGTAACAGCAGCTACCGTCTCTATCATATCATAAAGATCAACATTTTGGAAATGAGTGGTAATCAATGAATAGGCAATATTTTCGACATTGTTAAACCCACGCACATATCGGCCGTAAACCGCACGTTTTGCAACATTAAATTCATCCGGAAGGATGCCATTTTTCTTAAATCCCTTTATCGCTTGATTTAGCGCTTTATAAACCTCCATCGATTGTCTGGATTCGCCGTCAAACAGAATTGCAAAATAATCGGGTCCGGTAAAAATTTCGGATGAAAAAGTGGCGCCGATCAAATGATTATCATATGCTTCACGGTAAAACCGGCTTCCCTCACCGGTAATAATCTCCGTTAATATCTCAAGCTCGGCCAACGCCTTTACCAGCACTTTCCCCGATAAAGGCTTTTCTTTATATCCGATATTGAAAAGGGGCATCGAAACCTCCAGCCGATCCTCAATCTTCTTCTGGACAACTTCGGACGGCTCTTCCGGCATTTTGGAATCGGCCTTAATCGAAATATCAGCAGGTTTTACGCATCTGTCAACAATTTCAAGTGCCTTTTTATAATCGAAATTACCCGCAATGGCCAAAACCATATTATTGGCATTGTAAAACGTGCGGTAACAACGATAAAGAAGGTCTGCGTCGATCTTGGCAATGCTTTCTACGGTTCCGCCAATATCCACTTTAACCGGATGATTGACATATAAAGCTTTTAACAGATTAAACAATGCTCTCCAACCGGGGCGGTCTTGCAGCATTTTGATTTCCTGACCGATAATCCCCTGTTCTTTCTGAACGGTTTTTTCTGTAAAATAAGGTGACTGAACAAAATTTAATAAAATTCCAAGAGCTTCTTCAAAATGATCACTACAGGAAAACAAATAGCACGTGCGATCAAATGAAGTAAATGCATTTGCCGACGCACCTGTTTTAGCGAAAAGTTCAAAGGCATCTGCACCATCTTCATTTTCGAAGAGCTTATGCTCCAAAAAATGAGCGATGCCTTCCGGGACCGTAATAAACTCCTCGTTAGCGTTAGAACGAAAGGTTGTATCAATGGAGCCATAACGTGTTCCATATAAAGCATAGGCAGAAGAAAAGCCTGACATGGGGTACAAAAGGACGGTTAAGCCGCTTGGGTGTTTTATTTTATAATACGACTCGTTAAGACGTAAGCTTTTTATTTCTTCTATCATTTCTTATCCTCCTCCCCTTTTAGTACATAAATCGTATCCAATGTTACTCCGGCGGCGGCTTTCTGTATCTGCTCTCTGGTCACCTGATTTAAACGGGCTGCCTCCTCTTCGGGCGAAGCTTCGGAATGAGAAAAAAGCTGTCCCAAATACCAGGTCTCCATCGATGCCGGTGAGTCATTCACCGTTCTAAACGAGTCGGCAATCATCATTTTGGTTTCGCTCAGTTCTTCATCGGTAAAGTTTCCGCCCCTTATCTCCTCCAATTGCCTTAAAATTTCGTCTTCGGCCCTTTTGACATTTGCAAATTCAACGCCGCTGTTAACATAAAGAATCCCCTTTGTGCGATCAAATCGAGAAGAGCAGTAATAGCAAAGGCTTAATTTCTCCCGCACATTTATAAAAAGTTTAGAACGCGTTGCTCCGCCGTAAAGCATCGACATCAAACGCACCTGATCAATTTCTTCCGGTGTTTGTGCATTCACACGAAACCCCATTACAAGCTTTGCCTGATTTACATTAAATCGCTCTTCAATCGTTTTAACCGAAGCGGCGCGGTAAATTTTGGTAGAATCAATAGACCGGATCGGATCGCGTTTTAACGCAGAAAAGCTTTTTTTAATTTGTTCCGAAACTCTATCTGCACAACCGCATCCGATAAAATAGATTTCAATCTGCGCTGTTTTGAGCACATTATCGTAAGCCGCGGCTACATCCCGGACAGTTAGTTTCTTTACAGAATCTACGTCGCCGTATTTATGGAGGCCATAGGCTTCTTCGACACACATATTGGCAATCATTCGCTGAACCGCATAAGAGGTTTTTTCGTTGATATCGGCCTCAATCGCATCGATCAGCGAACGTTTTTCCAACTCAAACTGCAAAAGGTCAAAATTACTTTCAAGAAAAGCAGGCTGATGCAGCAATCTGCAAAGAATATCCGCGGTCTGCTGAGAAATCGCTTCTTTTTCCAACGTAAACGCATCGTCGATAGAAGAAATAGAAAGGTTTAATATTTGAAAATCCCCCGATTTTAAAACGTCGGTATATAGATTCGCGCCGTATAATCTGTTTAACTTTTGATTGAGCTCTGTATAATCGGCACAACCCCGATAGCCCTTACGAAATAAAAAAGGTAAAATGGCATTTGCCGAAGCAGTCTCCTTTGACAAAGGCAAAATAAAATTAAATGACAAACGATTTGTTTTAAAACGGGGATCACGCAACACCGTAAAATGGATTCCGTTTCCGATTTCAGAACGGCTTAAAGCAGCAGACATCTCCTACCCCTCCAATTCTATTTTAATAATTCAAAAACATTGTTCATTTGAAATCCTTAATGGTTCAAAAACCAACAACTCTAAAATCAGTTTTCTGTTTTGGTTATTATATCATATCGATGACAGTATTTCCAGAACCCGCAAAAAATATAAACAGCCCCCGTAAAAACGGGGGCTGCAAACCTATGTAGGTTAAAACGAAATATCGTGTGCAATCTGATAAAGCTTTGTATCAAAAGGCTTTTTCATGCGAAGCGCTTCTTGAATATCAAAATCAACAACTTCGTTTCTCTGCATACCTACTACACGGTTACCGATTCCCTTTTCCAAAAGCTCTACTGCATAATAAGCCATTTGACTTGCAACTACACGATCACGAACCGTCGGAGATCCGCCGCGCTGAACATGGCCCAATATGGTAGCACGGGACTCAATGCCGGTTCTGCGTTCAAGCTCTTTTGCCAATTCGTTGACATTACCGATGCCCTCAGCAACCAGAATGATAAAATGATGTTTTCCGATCTTCTGTGTCATCTTCATTTTCTCGACAATCGCCTCGATCGAATAAGGAACTTCCGGTACAAGAATATAGGTAGCACCACATGCGATACCACAGTTAAGGGCGATATGACCGGCATGTCTGCCCATTACCTCAACTACGCTGCAACGATAGTGAGATTCAGCGGTATCGCGAATTTTATCCACCATCTCCATAGCGGTATTCATAGCAGTATCGTAACCGATTGTATATTCGGAACACTGAATGTCATTATCAATGGTGCCCGGAAGGCCAACACATTTAACACCGCGTGCCGAGAGATCTGCCGCACCGCGGAATGAACCATCGCCGCCGATGACGACAATTCCTTCGATTCCGTTATCTTCACAGGTTTTCTTTGCCTTTTGGAGGCCTTCTTCATATCGAAATTCATCACAACGAGCTGTATAAAGGATGGTACCGCCGCGCTGAATAATGTCAGAAACACTACGCATGTCCATCTCAACCAGATCGCCATTGATCAAACCGTTATAACCACGGCGGATGCCAATCACGCGGAACCCCTTCTTAATTGCTGATCTGACTACCGCACGGATAGCCGCGTTCATTCCCGGGGCGTCGCCGCCGCTGGTTAATACACCGATGGTTCTTTCCATAATACCAATTCCCCCATTATTTATTCAAAAACCAGTAATGGTTCGATATCAAATTAAACCAAATTACCCTATACTATATTTTACTCAAATAACATTTGGTGTCAACAGATTTTGCGAATTTTTTCACAAAAATGCTATACCTGTTTTAAAGAAACATTGCTTTCGCCGAGTATTATTTCAAGCTGTTTTAACAGGTTATGATCCGGTTTTATCGTTAGTCTTCCCGGAGCATAAGCAAGTTTTCCCGTCTTTTCAAAATAAACTTTTACAGGCACCGATCCCGGATATTTCCGCAAAAGTGAAATTACAGGTACAATTTTCGGATCACTCTGATCCGAAAATTTTAAAAAAACTGTTTGCTTCGGCTCTGGCGGAAGCTCCAAAAGCTGTTTTGTAACTTCACGTGCTGAACTGCAAAGGATTTTACAGCCTTCATCCTCCTTTATATTGATTTCACCTTCAATTAACAAAATCTTTCCCGCAGTAAAAAGAGGGGCAAATTGATCATATATTTTCGGAAAAGCAATTACTTCAATCGTTCCGTTTGTTCCTTCAAAAGATAGAAATGCCATCATCTGGTTGCCGGATTTTGTACGAATTGTCTTTACATTTTGCACGAGTCCTAACACTTTCACTTTTGTTCTGTCGGGGTATCTGGGAGGATCCTGTTCTGCTCCTTCAACTAGATCGAGGATAGAAACACAGCCATGGTTGTCAGAAAATTCATTGAATTCAGAAAGCGGATGTCCGCTCAAATAAATCCCGGACATTTCTTTTTCCATTGCTAAAAGCTGCATCAAGGGAAATTCTTCCATTGCCGGAATTTCAAAAACCTCTGTTGTATGCTCTTTTTGGCCGAAAAGATTAAACTGTCCTTCAAGATTATCTCGCTTATTACGTTCTACAAAATCGACCAATTTTTCATAGCAGGTCAACATAGCGCGTCGGGTACTACCCATATGATCAAAGGCGCCGCATTTAATAAGACTTTCCAATGCACGCTTGTTCAGCTCTTTTCCCTGCATCCGCTCGCAGAAATCATAAAGAGAACGAAAAGGACCGTTTTCATTTCGCTCACGAATGATTCCAAGAATGAGTCCTTTACCGATATTTTTAATGGCAAGCAATCCAAAACGGATTGCATTTTCCTTTACCGTAAAACGCAGATCGCTTTCGTTGATATCGGGCGGAAGCAGTGAAATACCCAACCTGCCGCACTCTTCAAAATATTCCAAAATTTTACCGGAGTCGGATAAAACGCTTGTCAGCAATGCGGCGAGATACTCTTTAGGATAATGGCATTTTAAATAAGCGGTCTGATAAGCAACATATGAATAGGCAGCCGCATGAGATTTGTTAAATGCATAAGATGCAAAAGACGACATTTCGTCAAAGATGGAAATCGCCGTTTTTTCGTCAACGCCGTTCGCGATGGCACCTGTGCATTCAACCGTGCCGTCTTCGCCCTTTTTTCCGTAAAGAAAATACTCGCGTTCTTTTTCCATTACGTCATGCTTTTTCTTGGCCATTGCACGACGCACAAGGTCAGCTTGTCCATAGGAATAACCGGCAAGCTGACGGCAGATTTGCATGACCTGCTCTTGATAAACGATACAGCCGTAAGTGACCTTTAAAATCGGCTCCAAAAGAGGGTGCTTGTACCGAACCTGAGATGGATCATGCCGGTTTGCAATATATTGCGGAATAGATTTTGCAGGCCCGGGCCTGTAAAGCGAAGTCACCGCAATAATATCCTCTATATTTTCCGGCTTCAGCTGAATCAGCGTTTGCCGCATTCCGGCAGATTCGAGCTGGAAAACTCCGCTTGTTTGCCCTTGCGATAGCATTTTATATACCGCCGGATCATCAATCGAAATTTTATCCACCGAAAAACTTGGATCTTTTTTTCTGATTTCCTTTTCGCAGTCACTTATTACGGTGAGATTTCGCAGCCCCAGAAAATCCATTTTTAAAAGTCCCAGTTCCTCCAGGATATTCATGGTATATTGCGTAACAATCGATTCGTCGTTTTTCTGAAGCGGAACATAACAATCAGCCGGCTCTCTTGTGATAACTACTCCGGCAGCATGGGTTGAGGCATGCCGCGGCATCCCTTCCAATTTAATTGCCATATCGATGAGATGACGGATTCCCTCGTTATTTTCATATTCGTTTTTAAGCTCAGACGATTCATTTAGAGCCTGATGAATGGTCATATTCAAAACGTTTGGAATCATTTTAGCAATGCGATCTACCGTTTGGTAACTCACACCAAGCGCTCTTCCCACATCGCGAATGGCAGCCCGGGCCGCCATCGTGCCAAAGGTGATAATCTGTGCAACATGATCCTGTCCGTATTTACGAATGACATAATCAATGACTTCCTGCCTGCGTTCATAACAAAAGTCGATATCAAAATCCGGCATACTAACCCGCTCCGGATTAAGAAACCTTTCAAAAAGAAGCTGATAGCGAATCGGATCAATCCCTGTAATTCCGATACAATAAGCACAAAGGCTTCCTGCGCCGGATCCACGGCCGGGCCCCACGGGAATCCCCTGACTTTTGGCATAATGAATAAAATCATAAACAATCAGGAAGTAATCAACGTATCCCATCTGAGTAATTATGCCGATTTCATATTCCAAACGTTCTGTTATTTCTTTCGGTACTTTTTCACCGTACCGACGTTTTAACCCTCACGACAAAGTCGTACAAAATACTCTCTGTTGTCCTCGCCGTTCGGCGCAGTAAACTTTGGAAGCTTTGTCACACCAAACTCAAAGTCGAATTTACATTTCTTTGCAATTTTGACTGTGTTTTCAATCGCGTCATCATACATGCCGAAAAGCGCGCGCATTTCTTCCTCGGATTTAATATAAAATTCTTCCGTTTCAAACTCCAGCCCGTTTTCGCTGCCAACCAACTGATTTGTTTGAATACTTGTCAAAACGCTTTGAGCGCGAGCGTCTTCTTTTCTCAGATAATGGGCGTCATTGGTTACTACCAAGGGAATGTCAAGTTCTTTTGCAAGTTTAACAAGCCCCGGCAAAATTCGCCTCTGATCGACAATTCCGTGGTTTTGAATTTCAATATAATAATCTTCTCCAAAAAGCGAATGATAGAATTCCGCCGCCTCTCTGGCGTGTTCCGGGTCATTTTGAACCAATGCTCTCGGAATTTCTCCTGCAAGGCAAGCTGAAAGGGCAATCAAACCAGCATGATGCTCCTTTAAAAGTTCCCTATCAATTCGAGGCTTATTGTAAAATCCGTCGATATAACCCGCTGAGACCAGACGAATTAAATTTTGATATCCTTCTGCATTTTTGCACAACAAAACAAGGTGGTACGGTTTTGTGTCAAGCTGTGCCACCTTATCAAAACGGCTGCGCGGCGCTACATACACCTCACAGCCGATAATCGGTTGTATTCCCTCTGCTTTACACGCTTTATAAAATTCAACAGCTCCATACATACAGCCGTGATCCGTAATGGCAACAGCAGGCTGTCCAAGCTCTTTTACCCGTTTTACAAGCTGTGAAATCCGACAGGCGCCATCCAGCAAACTGTACTCGGTATGAACATGCAGATGAACAAAATCAGACATTTTTATTGCCACGCGACAAAAGCCTGATAAAAGCCATCAATTTTCAGACTTTTTCGGTGTGCTCCTTTCAATATATTTCTTATGCTAAACATCTTGTTTTTTCTTGGACTGAATCTCATCGGCAATTGCCGCCAATCGCTTAAAGCGATGATTAACGCCGCTGCGGCTGATGGGTTCAGAAAGCTCCATGCAAAGCTCACGCAAAGACATTTCCGGGTTTTCCAGTCGGAGTTCGGCGAGCTCGCGCAGATCATCCGGAATATCGTTAAGGCCAATCGTATGCTCTATCAGTTTTATCTGTTCCACCTGAACAGATGCAGCGTTTACGGTTTTTCCGATATTTGCGGTTTCACAATTGGTAACACGATTTACTTTATTGCGGACATCTTTGTATATTTTAACATTCATCAGTTCCAGTGAACTGTTAACTGCACCCATCAAAGTGAGCATATCCTCGATCGGTTCGCTTTCCTTTAAATATAATACGGATGCGCCCTTTCTTGCAGTATGACGAAACAAAATCCCGCATTCTTCAGCAAGCGCAGATATTTCCTTTGCTAAAGCATCCTCGCCTATTACAAGTTCAAGATGATATTCCTTTTCCGGATTCGTCACGCTGCCGCATGCCATAAATACGCCGCGCAAAAAAGAGTGAATACAACAATCATTTTTCAAAAAGCGCCGTTCCAGATGGCGCTCCGGATTTTCCGGGTCTACCCCGAAATGGCAACAGATCTCTTTGATCTCTTCTTTATGCGCAGCGCCGACCGTATAATTACGCTTTTGTTTCGGGCCGTTAAAATCGCTGATAATCATCGTAACAATCGAACCGGTTTCTTCCGCAAGAAGATTCACATAACAATCTGCCACCGGTTTGTGCTCGGTATGCATAAGGGTAAGGTTGCTTCGGCTGATTCTGTTCATAAGAAACATGCCGTAAAGCATTGCATTTTTGCAGTCTTTACAAACCGGCGGAAGATGTGCCAGTTCCCGCTTGACATCGCCGGAAAAAGACATAAAGCCTCACTCCTTTATTTCATAATATCACGATGATTAACCGTTGTTCTCAGTCCCTTGTCGCTTAAATGCTTATAAATTCTTTCTGCAAAAGTAACAGAACGATGTTTACCGCCGGTACAACCGACTGCAATAACCAGATGACTTTTCCCTTCCTCCTGGTAAAGCGGTAAGAGAAAATCGATTAAATCGGATAATTTTTCCAAAAGTTTAACCGATTGACCAAATTGCATCACATAATCCTGCACTTCCTGATCAAGCCCGGTTTTATATTTTAGATTCTCCAAATAGAAAGGATTCGGCAAACAACGCACGTCAAAAACAAGATCAGCCTCTGCGGGAATCCCATATTTAAAGCCAAAAGAAGTGCAGTCAACCAGCATTCCTTCCGAACTGTCTTTTGAAAAAATCCCCATAATTTTCTGTTTTAACTGCTGCGCTGTCAAAAGAGACGTATCGATTACATAGTCTGCGCGCTCCCTCGCCGGCATCAGCAGTCTTCGTTCCGCCTTTATCGCTTCTTCCATCGAACCGTTAAACATATCGGTCAACGGATGACGGCGTCTGGTTTCTTTATAGCGGGTAATCAGCACGGAATCGCTCGCATCGAGAAACAAAATTTTATATTCAACATTTTTACTCTTCATATAGTCGAGCTCTGAAAAAAGGTCGACAAAAAAATCTCCGCCTCTGATATCGGTTACAATTGCGACACGAGAAATTTTCCCTTCGGACTGATAACACAACTCCGCAAATTTGGGAATAAGGGAGGGAGGCATGTTATCCACGCAATAAAAGCCAATATCTTCCAAAGCGTCAATTGCGCGGGATTTACCCGCCCCCGACAATCCGGTAATAATAACAAATTTCATAGTTACCTCGCTTTTCTAAGGCAATTGCTTAACCTCAGGTTCTAAAACAAAGCCTGTTTCCTTTCTAACTTTATCAGAAACCTCACACATCAGTTTAAGGACATCTTTACAGGTGGCGTTTTTATAGTTAACAATAAATCCCGCATGCTTTTCGCTGATTTTCGCGCCGCCGCAGGAATATCCCTTTAATCCGCACTGGTCAATCAAGGCTGATGCATATCCGCCTTTCGGACGCTTAAAAGCACTCCCGGCACTTGGAAATTCAAGCGGCTGTTTAGAACGTCGACGTTCCATATAATCATCCATTGCCGCTCCAATCTCTTCCCGACGACCGCATTTAAGCCGAAAGCACACTCGAACGATACAATTTTCCGTGTCGGTATATATGCTGTGCCGATAAGAAAATTTGAGCTCCTCCCCGCTTAAGCGTTTCAAATTACCCATTTGATCAAAATGCTCGCACCAGGCAATAACGTCTTTCATCTCTCCGCCGTAAGCACCCGCATTCATATAAGCAGCGCCACCAACCGATCCGGGAATTCCATAAGCAAATTCTAACCCCGAAAATCCATGCTCTCTTGCGAAAACACAGACTCGTGCCAGTGAAGCACCCGATTCACATACAATGTCTGTTTCACCGTCTAACGAAATCGCGGAAAAACGGCTGCCAAGCTGTAAAACGACACCGTCGATTCCCTCATCGGAAACAAGTAAATTAGAACCGTTTCCGATCAGATAAAGCAGGAACGGAGTTTCTTGCCTGAATTTCAGAATCATTTGAATTTCAGAAACCGAAGACGGCCAGATCATCCGGCGGCAATTGCCGCCGATTTTAAAGGTGGTGTAGTCCTTCATAGGAACTTCGGCAGAAAAGGCAATTTTATTCTCAGTTAGAAATTGATCCAACAGCGCTAAAGCATCCATGTATAACCTCCATTAAAACGGCAGTTCAATCCCGCGTTTTTTCTTTGAGATAAGCGCGGAAGCGGTCAAGATTTGCATTCAGGATCAGCTTTTTCGGAAACTCAATATCTTCAAGCATTTTCAACGACACCGCATAAGAACCGAGGGATGTTTTATAGTGTGCATCGCTGTTTACAATCACCGGAACCTCATATTTTTTACAAAGCTTTGCAATTTCGGCACAATTTTTCAGCGAATCCTTTCGAACGCGTTGTGTACCTTCGTTGATTTCAACCAGTTTTCCGTATTCTTTAAACGCTTTGACGCCCGTTTCGTAATCATATTGAAAAATATTCGTACCACTGTGAGCGATTACATCGACATACGGATTCTTGGCAACTGAAAGATAAGCGCGCGTGTGTTCTTCAACCGTGCCGGGGTTACAGCTTTCCCGATGGAAAGAAACATTGATCCATTCAAGCCGCTGATAGCAAGCCCGATCCATATCCAAATTCCCCTCATAATCTAGAATATTAGCCTCGGCCCCACGTAGGATAAACACACCGTTTATCATCCGCGGAAGGACACTGAGGTTATGAAAATGCCAGCGATGAGGTGCGTCTTCCATTGCTGGACCATGGTCTGTCAACGCCAGAATTTTTAGTCCTACCTGTGCGGCATAAGCCGCATTTTCATCCACGGTCGAATATGCATGGGTTGATGCCACCGTGTGACAATGTGTATCTGCGATAATCTGAATCATTTATTTCCTTTCGTATTCTTAGTTTCACTTCTTATTATTTATGAGGAAAACGCCGTTAATATAAATCCCAATTTTTGGTATCTACATTTGCGTCATCATTCTGCATTCCGAGGCGCTCCAACAACTCCTGCGCCGCATTATAACCCATCTTTTTCTGGCGGTTATTCATGGCCGCAACCTCAAGAATGATAGCGAGATTTCGTCCGGGCTTGATCGGAATCGTAATAGAAGGGACATCAATTCCCAGAATATTCATATATTCGTTTTCCATTCCCATGCGATCATATGTTTTGGCCGGATCCCATATCTCAAGCGAAATAACAAGGTCAATTTTCTCGGTGACTTTAACTGCACCCATACCAAATAAACGTCGGGCATTAATAATACCAACGCCGCGCATCTCTAAAAAGTGACGAATATTTTCCGGCGAAGAACCAACCAAAGTGCGATTTGAAACTCTTCTGATTTCAACAGCATCATCTGCAATCAGCCGATGTCCGCGTTTAACAAGCTCAACAGCCGTTTCGCTTTTACCAACGCCGCTTTCGCCCAGCAGAAGCATCCCTTCGCCGTACACTTCTACCAATACGCCATGTCTTGTAATACGCGGAGCAAGCTCAACATTCAAAATCGAAATCAGGCTGGACATAAAGCTGGAAGTTGAATCGCCGGTACGCAAAAGCGGAACTTTATATTCCTTGGCAGCGTCGATCATTTCCGGAAATACCGGAAGTCCTCTTGTAACAACAAGCGCCGGGATTTTTTTAGAAAAAAGCGAATAAATCCGTTCTTTTCTGGTTTGCGGATCAAGCGATTCCAGATAAGCAAATTCCATTTTCCCGGTGATCTGAACCCGTGAAGGCTCAAAATACTCTACAAACCCCGAAAGATGTAATCCCGGACGATTTACATCGGCCGATCTGATAAACAGATTCGATTCGTCTTCCGGGAGGTAAATAGGCTCCAGACTAAGGTCTTTAATCATCTTTTTTAGCGTAACGGAATATGTGGCCATCAATATCCTCCATCCTCTGCCAAACAAGTTTCTGCTGTGGCAATTATTGTTACTTCACACATTTTATAAACTTATTTTTAAAGCGACACCAAATCGTTAATATATTTATTATACACGAAAGCCAAAATCCATTCAACAGCATTCAGGATATTTTGCAATTTATACACAAGCTTGAATTATAAAAAAATACAACCTTTTACTTTTTTCATTATAGAATGTTATAATGGATAAAATGTAAACTCAAAATACAAAACGGAGGGTCTTATAAATGAAGGTTGCTTTATTTACTGAAACCTATCTGCCATATATCAACGGCGTTGTTACACATGTAAAAATTTTAAAAGAAGGACTTGAAAAGCTGGGTCATGAAGTTTTGGTTGTTACAGCCGATACCAACGCAAAACGTCATTATATCAGAGACGGTATTCTGCATTGTCCGGCAACCAGCTTTAAGCGCTTTTACGACTATGGACTTGCCACTCCGGTCAGCTCCACCCGATTAAAGTTAGTAAAACGGTTTAATCCCGACATCATCCATATTCACAATGAATTCGGAGTCGGTTTTTCGGGGGCAATGATTGCCAAAAAATTAAAAGTGCCGCTTGTATATACGCTTCATACAATGTACGACGATTATCTTTATTATGTGGCTCCACGGCCTTTTATCCCGCTTGTAAAAAAAACCAGCCGAAAATACGCGCGGTTTCTTGCCAATAATGCCGCTGAATTAACCGGCCCTTCAAAAAAGGTCGAAGAATATTTCCACAGCTGCGGCGTTTATAAAGAAGTAAACGTAATACCAAATCCGGTTGAGCTCGATATCTTTTTACCGCACAACATTGATCAAGAAAAGAAAAATGCTTTTCGCGGAAAATACGGTATTTCCGAGGATACAATGTTAGTATGTTTCTGTGGACGGCTTGGACGTGAAAAAAGCGTTGATGTACTGTTAAAATATTGGGCAAAAAAAAGTAAAACCCGAAGACGATATGAAACTTTTGATTATCGGCGGAGGGCCCTCTGAAGATGAATTAAGAAAGCAGGCTGAGGAACTGGAAATACAGAATATGGTTGTCTTTACCGGAAAAGTCGAACACGATGAGCTTCCGCCCTATTATGCCGCCTGCGATCTTTATATCACTGCCTCCCTCTCGGATACCAACTCGATTTCCATGTTGGAGGCTATGGCGACCGGTTTGCCTGTCTTGCATCGGTACGATCCTCTCAACGAGGGACAGGTTAAAAACGGAATCAACGGTTATATTTATCACGATGCCGATGAAATGTATAATTATCTGATTATGATGAAAAATCAAACACCGGATGAAAGAGAGCATTTCCGTCAAAGCGTACGTGATTCTGTTAATCAGGCAGGCTGCGAGAATTTGGCGAATTATCTGATTACGGTTTACACCAAAGCATACGAAGATGTTTTAAAGAAAAAGGAAAATAATTCGGAAACAAAATAATATAATTTCAAAATAATTCAAACAAAAGCGCGGAGAAAAGATGATTTCCTTCGCGCTTTTTGTTTGACTATAACAGCTGGAATCATTCCGAAACAAAAGCGATTCTCGCAATCTCAAAAATGATTTATTCAAAATGGTTGTCAATTAACAAATCGTATTTAAGATTCGGTAAACTTCTTTCCCAGTTTTTCTCAATCCAGTCTGATAAACCGGGATTTGCGGCGCGCAGCCTGTTACCATATCCCAAGATATCCGCCCTTTCTGCTTTCATCAATCTATTCCAAGCTGATTCACACTCCCGGCTAATTACTTTTGAAACTGCATCCCCTAAGATTTTCAGCTCTTTTGCATCTTTAGGCTGTGATGAATGGGGACGGTATTCTCGCAGATTAATGGTATTATTAATTCGAATTTTAAACGTTATATCATCCGGTCCGTTATATACCGGCGATATAATTGTTTCACTCAGAATAATATGAACCGCCAGCGGTTCTCCGTTTGGAAGTACCGTGTCAACATTTGTCGTATCAATCGCATCGCATAGAAACAAAACGCCTCTCGTTTGTGCCTGATTCAATCGCCCTGCTGCCTTTTTGCCTTTAATGATCTGCGTTCCCAAATATTCCAGCGAATTTTCGGGCTCATTAGATTTCGATTCGGACGACACGTCATTTCCCTGCGTATTTTTAGCCGTTGTTCCGATCAACGGAATTCCGGCCGACAAAAAGGGGTTATAAAAATAATTTACAAACTGATAATACTCAACGTTCATCATTAATCCGCCGGTTGTATAAACCTCTTGAATTCTCCCGATTGTTTCTCCGGGTAAAACACCCAAATCAATATTTTTGTTGATAATTTCAGATGCTTTTCCATCGGCAATATACACCTCGGTGTTAACTTGAAAGTTAATATCGAAATTGATAAAATCCACAACTCTGTCCATTCCGGTTTTAGCCAGCTCCTGACCGATTACCACAACGCTGCTTTGCGCATAAAATGGAATCTTCCCTTTAGGAAAGGTTGCATTATCTATGGCATTTCAATCGTAATTCCCTCACCTTTTACAATATCCGAATTAGAGGTTGTTAAATCAATCGGTTGATCTCCTCCTCCTTTTGGAACAAAATATTCGAGGGTAGCAATATATTTTCCGTCCTCCCAATCAAGGCCGACCGATTGAACAATTGCCCTGCGATTTATAACATTGGTTTGAGCGCAGCCGGTAAGGCTTAATAAAAGAAAAATCAGTACAAAAGGGATCGTGATCTGCCTACACTTTTTTCGCATTGTCCCACCTCCTTTTCATGGTTTCGCAAAGGAACAGGATAATTGGAACAAGTGTGATAAAAAAGGCTAGTACCCATATATTGCGCACGCCAAGGCTGAAAATCGAAAAAATTTTCAAACTGCGCCCCACCGTTAAAGAAGTAATTAAAACGATTGCAGCAACAATCCAGTAAGTCGGCTTTTGTTTTTTTAAAGGGATAGCGCTTTTTCCAAGATAAACCGCCGAAAAAAAGAAAAGGGACGCCTCGATCACAGCAATGGAGAACCACAGGTAAACTTGAAGAACATCCAGTCGATGCATATCAAAGAAATCGATGCTTGCAAGGGTCATAAAATAGGGATACACTACCTTTTCCATATACGTTCCCAATACGGACGACGAAAAAATCAAAGTATATCCGGCAAATAAAGCGGTAGTTCCAACAGCCATGATTGCCGCTTTTTTTGTTCCTTCTCCTTTTGTTTTTATAAACGGCGCCAAAACCGGCAAAAGCATTATTTCCATATTGGCCGAGGAGTAGATAAATGCGGCGCTAAAAATCTCGTCAATACAGTTGTTAGTAAGCGGTTTTATATTATAAAAATCAATGTGTCCAATTCCGGCAAATCCGGATACTACAATTGCAAAAGCGAGACACACAAAAAGGATAAATCCGATTCTGACAACTGTTTGCAAACCGGATTTTGCAACATAAAAGGTCATCACACTTGCAATAAGCAGATAAAAAACCATGTCGTAATCACGGGTAAAATTCGCCATAAAATAGGAAATCTCACACAAAACTGCAACCGCTGCCACAATACAATAAATCATATAAAGCAAAACTATAACATATCCGGTTTTTCCTGTATTTCTTAAAAGAATGTGGCAAAGCTCCTCCCCGCTGTATTTTTTTAAAAGCACAAACATTGGGATTAGCAATGCTGCCTGAATGCAAAATCCAATCGCAATTCCGATAATTTGACCGGTTGGATTAATTGGCTCGGATATTATAGGCGAATAAAGCATTGATGAAAGGGCGCGCCCCAAAAATAACATACAGAATAATTGATAAGGAGCAATGGTTATTCTATTCATCGGTATCCCTTTCATCAATGTGCACACCATCAAGATTTTGGATCTTTGCGGTGTGTTTCTGAAGCTTTTTCCAACTGGCACGATAGATCACATCCCGCATAGCTTTTAAGCTAAAAGGACTGACCGTTGCAAGATACGGAACACCAAAGCCGTTTAATGATGTCACATTTACCAGCATGAATATCGTACCGACGGCAATTCCAAACAGTCCCCAAAAGCCTCCGAGAATAATAAAAAGCAGTCGTAAAAACGAACACGGCTCATAAAGCGAAGGAATTACATAAGAACTGATTGCCGTAAGCGCAACCATCATAATCATCGGCGCGCTGATTAACCCTGCAGATACTGCCGCCTGTCCTACCACAAGCGAACCTACAATACTTACCGCATGTCCCACCGATTGCGGCATTCTGATCCCAGCTTCCCGCATAATTTCGTAAATAAAATTAATGATGAGCGCCTCAAGTGTAATGGAAAACGGCATGATCGACTGATTTGCGGTGATATTATATAGTAAAGAAGATGGTATAATTTCCGGTGTAAAATTAACAAAAGCAATATAAATTCCCGGTAAAAAAGCCGCTATAAAAAAGGCCAGATATTTTATAAAACGAACAAATGTTGCAAAATAGGGCCTGCTGCAATAGTCATCCAGATTTTGAAAGTTTTCAATAAAAAGCGTTGGTGTTACCAGAGCAAACGGTGTTCCATCTACTAATATGGCAACTCTCCCCTCTGCAATTTTTGCGCAGAGTGTATCCGGACGCTCGGTTGTTGCTACAGTATCAAATATGGTTCGTTTCCCATTTTCCAAAAACGGGCGCAAATAAGCAGCGTCCAGCACTACATCATGGTTTGTTTCTTCAAGTCGACGTTTTATATCCTCCACAAGCCTCGGATCGGCGCGATCGTGTAAATAAGCAACAAATATGGTTGTATGGCTTTTTTCCCCAATACGCAGCTGTTCTAATCGCAAGCTGGAAGTTTTTAATCTTCTGCGGATCATAGAACAGTTTACTGTAGCAACCTCGGTAAAAGCCTCTTGCGAACCATGTTGATTCACTTCGCTTGACGGTTCGGACACACTACGATATTTGTACCCTTGAAGTCCAAGTGCAACGGCCTCTGGGATCCCATCAATTATAATCACCAGAAATCCAGACATGAGATAAACGAAAAGCGGCTCAAATTCAAAAACATCGGTAAGCTCCATAGATAGCATAGATTGCGTATGAATATAATCGAAAATCTGCTCGGGTGTTTTAGCATCTTTTTCGCTGATACGGGTGATCGGTGAAACAGCCAACTGATACGCATTAAGATCGTCAATCATGGCAGAACAGGAAACCAATGCAATTCTCTGATTGTGCAGTTTGAGCTCGCGAATCATAATATCCGCTGAATTGCCGCACATACTTCGGACTGTAACCAAATTGTCTCGAAGTGATTTTCCCAATTTTTCCTGTTGCATTCTATCCCCTCTTTTCGATTTGATCTAAATCCATTATTACCCGTTTATAAATTCAAATACGGTAAAATTAAAATTATGCTATGAAAATGAAATCTTATTGGGTTTCAAATCTCTTATTCCAAAAAAGAATTCCTTTAAAGATGTAATAAAAAAATCACCGCGATTCATACTAATCGTGGTGATTATATGTTTGTTGTAATGTTCCGCGCGATTTTACTTTATGTCTTGATCGTTATTGCTATGCGCTTGATGGGAAAACGTCAATTGGGAGAACTGCAGCCTTCTGAACTGGTGACTACTATTCTGGTCTCAAATATCGCCTCGATTCCAATTGAGGATCCGAGTTTACCGATGGTTTTAAGTGCAATTCCGATTTTAACGTTAGTTGTTTTTGAGTTTTTGATTTCATCTGCCGCGTTAAACAGTAAATATTTTAGAAAAATTTTATCCGGAAAGCCGATGGTCATCATCGATAACGGAGAAATTAATCAAAGGGCGATGAAAAAGCTGCGTTTTACGATTGATGACCTGATGGAAGCTCTTCGTTCTAACAGCATCTTTGATATAAAAGATGTACAGTATGCAATTGTTGAGACAACCGGCCAAGTAAGTGTTATGCTCAAATATAACGCTCAAACAGTCACACCAAAAATGCTTTCGTTAAAAGGAAGCGATCCTGCCATCCCAAGCGTTGTAATCAGTGACGGAAGAGTTATTACAGAAGCGCTGAAAGCTTGCAATCTCGGCATCGGGTGGCTTGATAAAACCGTAAAAGATAACCATTATAAAATCAGCGAAATTTTTTTGATGACAGCCGATAGTAACGCCGAATATTACATTATTCCCAAACAGAATACGGAGAAATAGCATGGCCAGAAAAATTGCAATTATCTGCATCAGCCTCTTGATTTTTATCAGCAGTGGGCTTAGTGTATACCACACTTACAAGGTTAAAGAAACCATGAATGCCATCATCGGACAAGCTAAAATTTCGGCTGAATCCGGTGACAAAGAAAAAGCCGCCCGCTTTACAAAGCAGGCGACCGTTTATTGGAAAAAAGAAGAGCAAGTGCTTATTATTTTTACACACCATGCCGAAATTGATTCTCTCACAGATGTCATTACAAAACTACTGCCGCTGATCGAACACGATGATTTATCACAATTTTGCTCGAATTAGATGAAGCACTCAACATTATTGACCATATCTGGACCATGCAGTTGCCACTCATTCAAAATATATTGTAATTTACTTTTCCTGCAGCTTTTTTAATTCGCTCATAAAAGAATCAAGATCACCGAAATCGCGATAAACCGAAGCAAATCGCACATAGGCGACGAGATCAACATCTTTTAATTTTTGTAATGTTAGCTCCCCGATTTCCTGGGAACTCACCTCTTTTACGAATGAATTTTTCAGTGTATGCTCAATCTGATCTACAAGTCTCTCCAGCGTTTCATAAGAAACCGGCCTTTTCTCACACGCACGCATTAAACCGCTTAATAGTTTTTCCTTATCAAAAGGTTGTCTTGACTGATCCCGTTTAATTACCATAAGCGGTGTTGTTTCAATCGTTTCATATGTAGTAAACCTGGTGCCGCAGGAAAGGCATTCACGCCTTCTGCGAATCCGATCGCCATCATCCGACGATCTGGAATCAATTACCTTACTCTCAGTATAGGAACAAAAAGGACATTTCATTTATGGAGACTCCACCTCGTTTCATAAAGCAGCAACATGGTAAAACATCGATCAAGACTTATTAAAGCCCTTGTATTTCCGGAATATTATACCAAGTTTTTTTAAAAATTACAAGCTGCCAAGCTCCCAAGCCAATCATCCATAATAAATTCAAGCTGTGAGAAACTGACACATCCGGAATTAATAGCAGTAATCAATGCTTCTACTTGTTCATATTTCTGCGATAAAGAGTGGTAAACACACACAATTTTCTCATTTACCATAACCGTCATACCAAACCAAACAGCATTATTTTCCGCCTCAATAATCTCCTCCAAAATGCGGCACTGTATCAGACTTCGACCATGATTCATGATCGCTTTCATGCTTATCACCATCAATTTCTAAAGGATTGTGTTACAACGATATTTTATCACTGTAAAGCCCAAAAGAAAAGGTTAAGCTTTCGCAAAAATCGACACAATCTAATAAAATGTTTTATAGCTCGAGTTGTTTTGAGTAAATAGAACTATTTTTTTATTTAAGCAGCAAATATTTTGTTAATCTCCATAAATCCGATATAAATATTTTAGTGATTTTACCAATTCGTTTTCCACAGCGAAATCTCCTCGATAAACCTCTATCATAGCCGAAGGATCAGTCTCAATTGACCGCAGATAATCAAACAACCCTCGAAAATCAAATTCCCCTCTCCCGGGCAATAGACAATCCTTTTGTATCGTATGATCGTTTGCATGAATATGAACCACACGTTTTCCCATAACCTTTAAGACTTCCATCGGTGAATATCCGGAACGGAGCGCCTGTTTCAAATCAAACACAAAAGAAATGTCATCTCGTAGCAAGTCGGACAACTCCCTTAAAAACAAAAGATTTCCCGACTTACAACGAGCAATATTTTCCTGCGCAAAATCGACTTCATACGGGCGTGCGGCCTCGCGCAGCTTATAGTATCGCTGCGCATAAAACGAAGCGTTGTTTGTGCTTGTTTTATGGTCACCGTGAAAAACAAAAATTTTGGCACCAAAACGCTGCATGATTTCAAAATAACGCCGATAAAGATCCAACATATCATCAAAACGACGTTCATATTCTGAAAAAATCATAAGCGGCTCCATCCCAGAAGTAAAAGGATGAAAAGCATGGACACGCATTTTATATTGATTTACTTTATTTTCCAACGCTCTGATAAATTCGGGCGAAAGTTCACAAAAGGTGTTTACAAATATTTCGGTATCGCGGATCCCCATTTCACCATACTGGTCAATAACCTGCTCAAGATTTTTAGGATACATACAAGCCGTTGAAACGCCAAAAACCATATACCTTTCTCCTTTTCAACTTTCGCAATGTCAATTAATCACAATTAATGTTTATCAAATGCTGATTTATTGAACTTTATAATTACATTCTCGTGAATGAGTAGTAAATTAAATTTCCGGTTTTGTATTTAACAAAAATATAAAAACAGTAAATTCTTTTAGCGATAAACCTCATTTTCTAAGATAAAAGCCGCTTCATTTGGAAGCGGCTTTAAAAAATTAAGCTTTTTTCTTGGAAACGCGGTTTGCGTAACTGTTTTTCTTCCTTTTATGCTCCTGCCATACAACCCAAAGGGAACTTGAAATACACAACGAAGAATATACACCTGAAATCATACCGATAATCAGCGGGAATGCAAATGTCAAAATTGTATTGACATTAAAGATCAACGCCAAAACACAGGCAGCAACAAGTGCAATAATCGTCGCAACCGTTGTATTAATAGAACGTGATAAGGACTGATTTACACTGATATTGACCAGTTCTGCAATCGGGGCTTTCTTACCCATCAAACGCTGATTCTCACGAATACGGTCGTAGACAACAATTGTTGCATTAATTGAGTAGCCCAGAATGGTTAAAACAGCCGCAATGAAGTTGTTATTAAGCGGGATTCGGAAAATTATAAAAACCGCATATATTACAACCGCATCATGGAGCAACGCAAGAACTGCCATAACACCGGCAGACCAGCCGCCGATCTTCCGAAAACGGAAAGCAATATAGATAATCATTAAGAGACTTGCAACGCCAACTGCCAAAAGCGACTTCAAAAGGAATTCACGGCCGATAACAGGATCGACGTTATTGATCTGCTCTAGGCTAACCTCATTTGCAGAAAATTCTTTCATCAAAGCATCGGTCATAGAGGTCTGTTCATCTTTTGTTAAACTCTCAGAACTGTTAACAGAGATAACCAGATTGTCCTTACCGGTTGCGATATCCTGTGACTGTTGAATGCTAACAGACATTCCGAGCGCTTCTTCGGTAACCGCCTTAGCCTTATCGACATCAATTTCGCCGGTATAAGAATAAGTAGCCATAGAACCGCCGGCGAACTCAATATCAAGTTTCACGCCAAATATAAAAGAAGCAAGAATTGCAATCAATACGATTGCTGAAGAAATGATAAAGAAAATTTTTCTGTTTCCGATGATATTATAAGTCTTAGTTGTTCTCAACTTTATCACCTCCATAATATTGCGGTTTTCTAAAGAACTTGAACCGCGAAATGGATTTGAGCATCAGTTTCGAACAGGTAACGCCAAAGATAAAGTTAAAGATAACACCTACTAATAAAGTATAACCGAACGAATAAATCGTACCGGCGGCAACGGGTCCAAACATAAAGAATATCGGCGAAAGCAATTGAGAGAAGAGACTTGCCGGCGGACCAAACGCACCCATTAATACAATGGCGACGATAACCATCGTAATGTTACCATCAAAAATCGCACTGAATGCACGTTCGTAACCGGCATTGAGAGCGCCGTCAATTGACTTGCCGCCCCGAATTTCTTCTTTAATACGCTCGGCGGAAATAACATTTGCGTCAACGCCCATACCAAGCGAAAGAATAATACCTGCAATACCCGGAAGGGTTAAAGTAAAGCTCGAGAAGAACGGGAAGAAACCGGAAACAGCCGCAATGGAACCGGCCATCTGTCCTGCCAGAGCAATAACAGAAATAACGCCCGGTAATCTGTAAATAACAATCATAAAAACGGAAACAAGGATAAATGCGATAATACCGGCAATAATCATTGCTTCCAGCGCACCTTGTCCGAGCGTCGGGCTGATTGTGCTGAAGTTGGAAGTTTCAAGACTAAAAGGAAGAGCACCCGCATTGATCTTATTGGCGAGCGACTGTGCGGATTCAGCGGTAAATCCACCTGAAATGATAGCCGATCCATCAGTTAAAGCGGCTTTTACCTGCGCATAGGAAATCATATCCTCATCCATCCAGATAGAGATATAACCCTGAGGACTTTCTTTTGAAAGACGCGTTGTCGCTTCACCGAATTTGCTAACACCGGAATCGTTAAGCGTCAGCTGAACAACCGGCTCGTTTTTCTCGGTATCAACGACAGCCTGCGCCGATTTAACATCATTGCCGTTAAGAATGACATTTTCTTTTGTCACGCCGCTCGGAAGACCTTGCTCGTCGGTTTTATACCCTTCGCGGAAGGTGAGAACAGCGGTAGCGCCGAGTTCTTCAATAGCCGATTCCGGATCAAAGTTTGTCTCATCCGATTTCCAGGGGAAGCGGACAATAATACGCTTATTCGTCGTATCGGAATAAATTTCATAGTCGGTAATATTTCCCGAGATCATACGCTGTTCAATAACAGCCTGAGCGGCAGCTAGCTGGTCAGCCGTTACACTGTCCTTCGCATCGGTTGCGGGGGTAAAGGTAACATCGACGCCGCCGCGGATATCAATGCCAAGCCGAATATCCTCTGAGCCTTTTACAATTACAGTTTTGATGTCGCCGTAAGTTGTACTGATGCCAAAAAAGGCAAGATATGTAAACAACAAGGTCAAAACAGCAACTATAAAAACACTGGTTTTGGCGTTCGTTTCATGGGGCTACTCCTCCAATGTTTTTTCTCATCATATGCAAAAATATACGCATATCACGAAATATTATATATTGTATCAAAAACAAAGTCAATATTAAACAGACAATTCAGCACTTTCGCCTAAAATCGATTTGTTTTTTTCAAGAATAGGCCGAACACAGGTGGAAATATATTCTTCAACCTGTTCAACAGAGCGTCCGACAAAATAGATCGGTTTGAGAATTCCGTCAATTTCAGCTCTGGTAAGATGAAACGACTCATCCGCACAGATGCGATCGATCAAATCGTTTTCTTTTCCCTCTTCTTTTACTACTTTTGCCGCCGCAATCGAGTGAGTCCGGAGTTTTTCATGAAGCTCCTGACGGTCGCCGCCCTTTTTCACAGCGGACATCATGATATTTTCAGTTGCCATAAAGGGCAATTCTTTCATAACCCGCTGCTCAATTACTTTTGGATAAACAACAAGCCCTTTGGTCACATTGAGCATGATATTTAAAATTGAATCTACTGCCAAAAAGCCTTCCGCAACCGCAATACGCTTATTGGCGCTGTCGTCCAACGTACGCTCAAACCATTGGGTAGCAGAAGTAAACGCCGGATTCAGTGTATCGATTATCACATAACGCGCAAGCGCTGTAATCCGCTCACTGCGCATTGGATTACGCTTGTACGGCATCGCCGATGAACCGATTTGATGTGCTTCAAACGGTTCTTCCATCTCTTTAAAATTCTGAAGCAATCGCAAGTCGGTGGCAAACTTACTGGCCGACTGAGCAATTCCTCCCAATACCGAAAGAACCTGTGCGTCTACTTTACGGGAATAGGTCTGACCGGAAACCGGTACAACGCTGTCAAAGCCCATATCTTTTGCAATCGAATCTTCCACAGCCTTAATCTTTTCGCTGTCGCCTTCAAAAAGCTCTACAAAGCTTGCCTGTGTGCCGGTCGTTCCTTTCGAACCCAGTAATTTAAGCGAGGCGATCCTGTACTCAATTTCTTCGTAATCCATCATAAGCTCGTTAATCCACAATGTTGCGCGTTTTCCGACGGTAGTAAGCTGAGCAGGCTGAAGATGCGTATAGGCAAGCGCCGGCATGGAACGGTATTCCATGGCAAACGAAGCAAGATTTGATATAACGTTTACAAGCTTTCTGCGAACGACTTTCAGCGCTTCTCTCATGATAATTACATCGGTATTATCACCTACATAGCAGGATGTTGCGCCCAAATGGATGATTCCTTTCGCGTTAGGACACTGAACGCCGTAAGCATAAACGTGAGCCATAACATCGTGACGAACCTCTTTTTCGCGAGCTGCAGCCACGTCATAATTAATGTCCTCAGCGTGTTCTTCAAGTTCTTTAATCTGCGCATCCGTAATAGGAAGGCCGCATTTTTGCTCCGCCTTAGCCAAAGAGATCCACAATTTACGCCAGGTTTTAAATTTATAATCAGCCGAAAAAAGCTCCTGCATTTCGGGGCTTGCGTATCGTGTGCTGAAGGGACTTTCATAATTCCTGCTCATGGGACATCCTCCTTAAATTTTCATAACCGTGATAGCTTAAAAAGTATATCATAATTCGGCTTTCTTCACAAGTGTCAAGCCGCGTAATATTTTGACAAAATCCAGGTTTATCAGTAAAATATAAGCAAAGAAAGGCAGGCGTTTTTTTTGAAAATCATCCATACGGCAGACTGGCATATCGGAAAAACGATAGCCGGCCATAATTTGCTGGAAGATCAGCGCTATTATTTAAAAAGGCTTATCCGGTTTTTAAAAGAAGAAAATGCCGATGTTTTGGTGATTGCCGGAGACCTTTACGACCGCAGCGTACCAAGTGCTGAAGCTGTTGAGCTGGTAGATGATATTTTTACGGAAATTACAACCGAGCTTGATATACCGATTTTGGCGATTTCCGGAAATCATGACAGCAGACAGCGTCTTTCCTTTGCGGGAAAATTGCTGCAAAAGCAAAAGTTATTTCTGATAGGTACTTTACAAAGAAATATACAAAAAGTTACGCTCTGCGATGATGTCGGCCTCGTTAATTTTTATCTGCTCCCCTTCTTTCAGCCTGCCGACATTCGGCCGCTTTTTCCCGAATGTGCCTTCAAAACACCACAGGAAGCCTACAACACCATCTTAAAAGAAACAGTCGATACGCTGAATCGGAATGAGCGCAATATTTTAATTACACATGGCTTTCTCGCAGCGGCTCAAACAAACGACAGCGATGTCATATTATCCTCGGAATCATCAGTAGGCGGCAGTGATTTTATCTGCAGTGAATTTTTTAAAGATTTTGACTACGTCGCACTCGGTCATCTCCATGCGCCTCAGAGCGCCGGGATGGATACGGTGCGCTATTCCGGCTCCCTTTTAAAATATTCGGTGGATGAGGCAAATCAGGAGAAAAAAATTGTCTGTGTGGAATCACATGCGCCGGGTAAAATCTCTATCTCCGATCGCAAAATACCACCTTTACGCGATTTACGAATCGTCCGAGGAAAGTTTGAAGAACTTTTAAATGTCGGAAAGAATTGTTCCGAAAACACGGATGATTACGTTTTTGCAGAAATCACACAAAGTGAGCCCGAGCTCGAAGCTATGACACGGCTTCGAAATGTTTATCCAAATGCCCTCGGCTTAAAATATGTAAATCATTTTACACCTGTCAACGTAAAAACCAGAAATATCGAAACTTTGCGTTATCAAACTCCGACCGAAATTTTCGCCAATTTTTATCACGAAATTACAGGAGAATCGTTAGATTCGGAAAAAAAAATATTGGCCGAAGCCGTTTTCCGGGACGTATCCGAAGAAGAAAGCGTGAGGTGAAATTATAGTGATCCCGATTGAATTAACGCTCAAAGCCTTTGGTCCGTTTAACAGAGAGCAGCGTATCGATTTTACAGAGCTTACTGCGGAAAATCTCTTTGTTATTTCAGGACCCACCGGGAGCGGAAAAACAACAATTTTCGACGCCATTACTTTTGCATTATACGGCGAAGCGAGCGGTGAAATAAGAAATTCAGATCAGTTCAAAAGTGATTACGCCGCCCCGGAAGAGGAGTGTTCCGTCAGTTTCTCTTTTCGTTCCGGGCAGAATTATTACAAAATTGCCCGCACTCCTATCCAGAAATACATCACCCGCAGAGGAACCGAATCCTCCCGCCCTGCTTACGCGGAACTAACACTTCCGAACAGTTCTGTAATCACAGGGGTCACCGAAGTAAATAGAAAGATTCTTGAAATTTTAGGGCTTACCCGAGAGCAATTTAAAAAAATTGTTATGCTGCCGCAAGGAGAATTCAGAAAATTACTCAATGCAGACAGCGGAGAAAAGCAGGAAATTTTCCGCAAATTATTTTCAACCGAATTATATAACCGCTTTACATTAAAACTTCAAAGTGAGTCTCGGCGGTTGGAAGAGGCGTATAACGAAGCTACCCTGCTTTGCAGATCCGCCGTGCAGTCTGCGGCTGACGGCGATGACGAATTATTATCATTTGCTACACAAGGAAGCGACTTTCACGCTGCCGCCGCTATTATGGAGGATAAACTCGACAAGCACAAACGGGACTATCAAATTTTACAGAAAGAACTTGCAAAACATCAAAAAGAAGCAGATGCAATTAACCTGGATCTTTTTGCGGAATGGAATGCTAAATTTGACCGACTGGAAAAAGAAAAGCAAAAAACATTGATTTTATCAGCTCAAAAAGAAGAAATGCAGACCAAAAAGGAGCGGGTTTTAAAACTGCGCCGGGTTCAGCAGCTTAAGAGCTTGGAAGAACAGCGAAACAATTTTGCCGTTCTTTTGAAGAAGGAAAAAGAATTATCCGCTTCGCTGCAAAAAGAATCTATCCACGAAAGTGCTGCTTATCGTGAAAGTGAAACTGCTTTTTTACGGGCGCAGGACGAATATGAAAATTACCCCCTTCTAATAAAAAAGGCCGAAAGCTATCGTAAGCAAGCTGAATTTGCCCTGCGCGCAGAAGAACAAAAAAAGCAAATCAAACGGCTGCGCAAAGAAATCGAGCTGCTGAAACGACAGGAAAATGACCTGTCGAACTTTAAAATATATTTTATTAAAACAGAAGAATTAAAAAATTCCGAAACAAGTATTATAAAGCTTAATCGATTGATGGAAGAAATCACAAAGCTTTATACGCTGGCTGAAGAATTACAGATTGAGAAAGAACGCTATACCGAAGGATTTGATCTGTTTTTGAACACACAGGCCGCTTATCTGGCCGGACAGTTAAAGCCGGGCAAACCATGTCCGGTCTGCGGTTCGGTTATGCATCCTGCACCCGCAGTTCCGGGCTCTGAATCTATTACCTCAGAGACTCTTGAAACATTAAAGCAGCATTACGATAAAGCTCTAAAAAAATATAACAGCTCTTATCAGGATGTTGTAAATGCTTATCAGCCTTGTGCGGATCTTTTGATATTTTCTTCTGTGGAGCTATGCCTGGAACAGCCGAATATATCCTGGCTTAACGAAATTATCAAAGAACATAAGAAAGAAAACGACTTATTGCGAAAAGATACGGAAAATCTTTGTAAAGCTCTTACATATTGCGAGTTTTCAAAACCCGACGACCTCTCCGCTCTGGAAAATTTGACCGAACAACTTAAGCAAAAACAATACCGGGCCGAAACAGAGCTTTCTCTTGCCGAAACAGAGCTCATAAAACTTTCTGCCGGGTTCAATGGCGAGCTTTCATCAGCCGAGCTTTTAAAATGTCAGAAAGATGCCGAGACTCAGTCATTATCTTTGCAAACGCAATACAACAATACTCATAACGCTTTAAATCAGTCTGCTTTACGCTGCGAATCCGTAAAAAAACGTCTGTCAGATTGTATGGTGAGAATTCACGAATTTGAGTCTAAAATAAAGGAGCTTTCCGAAACGCTAAAGGCTGCGCTGAATGACGCGCCATGCCTTTCTTCGGAAGAATTTTTCATACTTCTTCCCTTTGTTTCAGAAACCGAAAAGCTCAATGACGAAATTACTCTGTATTATCAGCAGGTTTTACAAAACAAAGAGGCAACCGAAGAATTAACGAAAGAGCTTTCCGGAAAAGAACGATATCCACTCGAAGAATTATCTCTAAAGAAAAAAAAGATTCTTATAAAGATAAACGAACTCACTCAACAGGCTTTGAATGTACACAGCCAATTCGAAAGGCTGGAAAGTGCTCTCTTAAGACTGCGCAGTCTTGTCATTAAACAGGATCAGATTAAAAACAGATACGGAAACATTAACAGCCTTTATAAAATTTCAAGTGGTAACAATTCTCAGCGATTAGCTCTGGAACGTTATGTTCTCTCCGCATATTTTGACGAGGTTATTGCAAAAGCGAATCTTCGTTTGGATCAGATAACCAATTCACGGTATTTTTTGATTCGCCGCACCGAAAAGGAAAAAGGCAACCGAGCTTCCGGACTGGATCTGGATATTTTGATGCACATACCGGGAAAAGTCGTCATGTGAACACCCTTTCCGGCGGCGAGAGTTTCGAATGTGCTCTTTGTCTTGCCCTCGGCCTTTCCGACGCAATCTCTGAAAATTCCGGCGGTATCCGAATTGACACGCTTTTTATCGACGAAGGTTTCGGTTCTCTGGATGCGCAGTCGCTCGATGCGGCAATTTCATGCATTCTCTCTTTAAAAGACAGCGGGCGCCTTGTGGGGATTATTTCACACGTAGAAGCGCTGAAAGAGCGAATTCCCGTCCAGCTTCAAATCAATCCCGGACTTTCCGGAAGCAGCGTGCAAATAAAACTACCGTAACCGTTAAAAGAGGGCAGGAACTATCTATCCTGCCCTCTTTTTATAAAACCACTTGCTATATATTTTCCGATTACTTTAAAAATGGCTACAGCTATCTCACTGTCCCCGTCCGACTTATAAAAGCTTTGAAAGAATTCTCTCACATTCCCGCTCCAGCTTTTCTTGTGGGAGTTCTATCTGGATTCGCAGTATCAAGTCGCTGTAAATTCGATCGATAAGCTGCAAAAAAGAAGTCGCCTGGCCAATCGCATTTTTGTATCCCTTTTTACATGCTTCAAGTTTCTCGGCGTATTCTTCATCCGTTCCCTGTTTGACACAAGCAGCGTAGATATCAATTATTTCGTCTTCAGGACGCTCCGGAAAATATTCATGCGGTGATGTACTGTCAAACAAACAAATCCCAAGTTCACGAAAAACAACCATATCCCAGCTATTCGGATCAAAAGCGCAATGATAAATTTCCGCATTAAATCCGCGTTTTAATGCAGCAGCGGCAAACTTTTTCAGAAATGTTGATTTTCCCGTTCCGGGCCGCCCTTTAATAAAATAGCGTTTTTTAAGGCCGCTGGTAAGATTTTCTATATAATCATAAGCCCCGTGAATCGTCGCGGCCCCGAAGAAACGATGAGTCTCACTTCCACTTTTATCCAAGGTGCGGTCGCCGAGCAGTTTAACGATCGTTTCCGCTGTCAAACAATTCAGCGCTTCAAAATCGGTCGCACCGATATACACTTTTTCCCAATCATCATGAAATTTAAGTGCGTCGCTGAATTTTTCATAAGCAAATCCTAAATTCTTTTTAATTTCATCTAAGTACTCTCCCCAAAGCAGCCCGGAAACATGTCGAATGTCTGTACGATAAAGAGGAAGGTTCCAAAATCCGCAGCCTTTTTCAGGGAGAATAACTCCTTGAATCTCCCCATTGATGCAGTCATGAATCACCTGTAATTCCAGCTCATGATTTTGGGCAAACTCATCCAATGCGATATACAAACGATTTACAAAGTCCTGCGGATATCCGGTCAACCGCTCAAATTGCTCCAATCCCACTGTATTTGAAGAAATTAAGCTGACATACCCTTGTGAGCTATTTGAGTCAACAAAAAAATGTCTGCAAACGTAATCCAAAATCCCAGCTCCTTTCATTGCTTCATTGCTATCTTTATTATATGTTGGATCCTAGAAGAAATATGATTTGAAATGTTAAAAATTCAAATCACCCGTTCAAACAAAAAAGCCTCGAAACCAAAAGTTCCGAAGCCTTTTAATTACCATCCGAATTGGCTTTTTAAATTTTCAAACCATTCTACAACCGCAAAACGCACCTCATAATTCGGATTTTTACCAACCAGATCCGCCTCTTCCTCGCTAAATCCCTCTTTCAATACCTCCTGTGGCTGAGCAGCAGGTAAGCAAAGCGGCGGATATAATACGCACCACCAGTTTTTCCCCTCGGCTTTTCCGATTGTAATTCTAACCGCATCGTACATTCCGGCCGGCAAAGTAAAGGTATCATACTGGCGAGTGGTAAAATACATATTGACAAGCTCGGCATTCACAGAATAATCATAACCATTGCAAAATATCTCATCCTGAGCAATTCGCTTTACCTCTTCCAAATGATCCGATGCAGAATTTTTAGCTTCTTCCAATGTTTCCGGTATCTCAAAGACAGAACCCATTTCTTTTAAAATACGGTCTCTGACTTTTAATTTCAGTGCTTGATCCTCTTTACTGTCGGAATTTGCGAGGATATGAAGCCGTAAAACATCCTCACGAATTTCATTGCAATCAGCAGCAAAAGTGGTAAATCCCCCTACCAAAATCGTAAAAATCAAACCGATTAAAATCGACAATTCAATCTTTTTCAAATAAAAAGCCGTCCTTTCTCGTCATGTCAATGAGAGTATGGACGGTTTTTGTTAAAATATACATTATTTTCCAAATTAATTTATTGAAACACCGCTTAAAACCGGTTCTGCCAAATAGGCTTCTTCGTAAATATTCTTTAAATTCTCAAGGGCCTTCACAGCCTTTTCGTGATCTTTAAACATTCCGAAAACCGCAGATCCGCTGCCGCTCATCAAAGCTCCAAGAGCACCTGCCTCTATAAGATTTTGCTTTGCATTAAAAACCTCATGCAATTTTGTTACCTGTTCAAACGAATTACACATCGAAAGAGCAATTTTATTGACATCTTTGGAATTAACCGCCTTTAAAACAGCGTCAACATTCACCTTTTGCAACGTTTGGCTGCAATCTATCGCCTGAAATGCGGCAGCCGTCGAAATACCGACTTTGGGTTTTACAATGACAAAATAACAGACCGGCAACGAAACAACCGGTTCAATTTTTTCGCCGATACCGGTTACATGAGCGGTTCCACCGGTTAAACAAAACGGGACGTCTGCTCCCAGTGTAACACCGATTTGGCAGAGCTGTGAAAGAGATAAATCTGTCTTGTAAAGTGTATTCAATCCATGTAAAACGGCCGCAGCATCCGCACTTCCTCCGGCCATTCCGGCCTGTGAAGGAATTTGTTTTTTTAAATTTATTTCAACGCCGCCCAAAGCACCTGTAAAGCTAAAAAACTTTTCAGCGGCGCGAAAAGCTATATTATCCGATCCGCACGGAACATCCGACTGATCACAGACAAGCAAAATGCCTTGTTCTACTTTCGTTAAACAAAGCGTATCGCAAAGAGAAACCGACTGCATCAGCATATCCATATTATGATAGCCGTCCTGCCGTTTTCCCACCACTTCAAGCGCAAGATTCAGTTTTGCATATGCATATAGAGAAATCGTTTCCATCCTATCACCTAAAACCGGAAAAAATTAGAACGTTTGATCCGAATTGTTTTTACCGGACACATCTCATGACAGCAAAAGCAGCGGATGCAACGGTCATAATGGATTTTTGCTTTTCCGTCTGAAATTTCAATCGTATGCGCCGGACAGCTTTCTGCACATTTTCCGCAGCCGACACAGCCTTTTTTTATAATTTGGGGTCGCGAAGAAAAATGATTGATAATAGATTTTGGAAACCAACTGGGAAGAAAGGCCGAAAAATCCACGCCGCGCTGAACCGGTTTAATAAACTCCGGAAAAAATTTTACCTCGTCACCGACTAATTTCAATTCATCAACCGATGAGACCGACAACCCTCTTTTTTGAGAAGCGCTGATTGTATGAATTTTCTCCGGATTAAATCCCGCAATTTTACACAAAAGCAGATCGATTTCATAAGGGCTCTTCCCGGCTAAAATCATGCCGGTATGTATCTTGCTTCCGCCGGACGGGCCATCTCCCTGCATGGAATCAATTGCATCAACCAAAACAAGATCAGGTCGAACTGTTTCACAAAGATCAATTAACATTTCACAAAAACGTTTTTCATCGGGAAACCGGAAATGAAGTTCCGGTTTCATCAAACCCGGGACACATCCAAACAAATTTTTAACAGCACCGCTCAAGCCCACCATTCCGTGTGTTTTAAATTTGCAAAGATCAATAATGTAGTCTGCATTTAAAACCGGTTCGATCAGATAAAACTGTTTGCATACTCTGTTCTCCTGTCTGTTTATTTCACGATATCCGACTTCCTCGTTTAGTATAACCCCATATTTATCGGCAAGCTCCGTATAACCGGCCGCATGGTATATTCCGTGAAGAAGGGGTTTGGTATAGGGGCCACCCGGACTATCGGCAATAACGATATCATTAACGCCGAGCTCCAGAAGGACACGAACCACCGCACCAGCAACAGCCGGATGGGTCGTTGTAAACTCTTCCGGCCGACGTTTCATCAACAAATTCGGTTTTATCAGCACCCTCATTCCGGGCTTTAATTCCCGTGTAACCGCGAGCAACTCAAACTGTTTCTTTACTGCCCGATAAAGAGCGTCGTCGTTATAATCGTCTAAATGAGTGCAGATTATTTCAGACATGTTTCACGTTCCTTTTCCAGCTCTTTCATGAATTCCCCAATTCGCTGAATTGCTTCAAGAAGATGTTTTTTGGAATAAGAATATGATACGCGGATAAAACCTTCACCGCTCTCACCAAAAGCATTTCCCGGAATGACCGCAACCTTTTTGGAATAAAGCAGCCGCTCACAAAACTCGTCCGATGACAGTCCGGTTGACTGGATAGACGGAAAGATGTAAAAGGCGCCTTCCGGTTCAAAACAGGGCAACCCAATGGAAGTGAATCCGTCAATAACAAGCCGTCTGCGGGCATTATAATCATCGCGCATTTCGCGAACACTGTCATCACAATTTTTAAGCGCTTCGATAGCAGCATACTGACTGGTTGTAGGAGCACACATGATAGCAAATTGATGAAGCTTTGTCATCTGCTTGATAATTTCACGTGGAGCACAGGCGTATCCAAGCCGCCAACCGGTCATACTAAACGACTTTGAAAAGCCGTTGATCACAACAGTTCGCTCTCTCATGCCGTCAATTTCCGCAATAGAAACATGCTGTTTATCCCCATAAGTGAGTTCCGCGTAAATTTCATCTGAAAGAACAATTATATTTGTATCTCTTAAAACTTCGGCGATCTCTTCAAGATGCTCTCTGCGCATTACACCGCCTGTCGGATTATTCGGATACGGTAAAACCAGCAATTTGGTTTTCGGCGTAATCTTACTTTTGAGCTCGTCCGCTGTCAGGCGAAAAGCATTTTCGGCTTTTGTCGGAATCGGGACAGGTATTCCGCCGGTTACGGATACAATTGGCGAATATGCCACAAAAGACGGCTCAACAACCAAAACTTCGTCTCCCGGTTCAACAAAAACTCGAATGCAAAGGTCAATCGCCTCAGATCCGCCTACTGTAACAACAATTTCATCTTTTGCATTATAGCTTAAATTGTATTTACGTTTTACATATCTGGATATTTCTTCCCGAAGGCTCATAAGTCCGGCGTTTGCCGAATAACGGGTCATTCCACGCTCTAGCGTCTCAATTCCTTTATGCCGAATCAACCACGGCGTTTTAAAATCCGGATCTCCCACGCCAAGAGAGATCACGTCGTCCATCTGCTCGGCAATATCAAAAAACTTTCGAATCCCGGAAGGTTTAACTTTTTGAACCCGCTTGGACATCAAGGAGGAATAATCTATCACAGCAAAGCACTCCTTCTGTCATCAGCGCCTTCACCGCAGAGAACAACGCCCTTTTCTTTATAGCGTACCAACACAAAATGAGTGGCCGTAGATAAAACAGAGTCAAGCGCTGCCAATCTCTGCTGAACAAATAATGCAATATCCTTAAATGTTTTACATTCGAGAATAATCAAAAGATCATAACCGCCGGACATCAGGTAAACCGTATCCACTTCCGAATAAGACATAATCCGCCGTGCAATATCTTCGAAGCCCAAATCGCGTTTTGGTGATACCTTTACCTCGATAATAGCCTGAACGGCCTCTTCGTCCAACCGCTCGTGATCCAACAAAACTTTATAGCCACGGATGATCCCCTGCTTTTCATAGGCGGCGATCTGTTTTTCTACATCTTCTTCCGTCGTGCCAAGCATTGCTGCCAGCTGTTTATTTGAAAATCTTGCGTTTTCGTTTAACAAAGACAATAACTGGTCCATCCTCTAAAACTCCTTTACAATGTGGTTTCATTTAAAACTCCACTAAGAGCGGAAACTCTTTTCCTTCAATTAAATCTGATAAAACAGGATAAAATTAAAAAGGTATTTTTCATTATAGCAGTTCCCTTTTCCAATGTCTACTGCTATTCGATTGGGATACAAATCGGTTGGTGTTGTTTATAATAAGTAATGTGACTAAATCCAGATCTTTTTATTAGCTCAACACCTTGTACCAGACCTTTCCCAAGATCTGTCGTACAATGTGCGTCAGATCCTATCGTAATGTATTTTCCACCCAATTCACGAAAACGTTTTACCATCCAAAGCGGAGGCATTGTTTCGCCGATTTTTTGCCGCAGTCCCGAAGTATTTACCTCAATGGCACCGCCGCGTTTAGCCTGAAGGCAAAGAAGGCTGTCAATCAGATCATCTACCGGTTCCAAATCCACCTGATATCCCGCCTCTCCGATGATATATCGCAGCGGATAGGTGATATGGCCGAGTGAATCGAATTTTCCCCAGAAAACCAGTTCGTTCAGTTCTGTAAAATAACGTTTTAACAGCTCTGGAATTTTTTCATTTTTATAATCAAGAAAGGCAAAATCGTCATATCCGATCATATTGTGAAGTGAGCCGATTATAAAATCGGTCTGCGGAAAAATCTCATCATAAAAACAATCCGAAGCCACTTTATTTTCAAGCGCCTGACCCATTTCAACCCCCTTTAAAAAGGTAACTGTTCCCGTGTCATCCTCCGCACGAAATCGTTCCATTTCGCCAAGCGATGCCAGTGTACTTTTATGATAACCGCCCGATTCAAAATCGTTCATTTCGCAGTGATCGGTTACAGCGTAAGCCATAAGCCCCAGCGTTTTCGCCCGTTTGCACATATCGGCTACACTATCGTCCGCGTCGGGTGAGTAACAGGAATGGGTGTGTAAATCAATATATTTTTGCAACTTTAAAACTTCCTCTCATGCAATTGCAGTCACATAAAAATTAAAAAACAGAAATGATCCTTAACAAAAATGTATATTTATTATATCACAAAAGTTACAATTTTTAAAATTGCTTACAAGAATCTTTGTGCAGATTATGATTTTCAACTTTGACTTTATATGATATTATAATTAGTATCATATAAGTACAATTTCTCGGGAGGAACTAATTATGCGTGCGGTTATAACTGTAATCGGCAAAGATACCGTCGGAATTCTTGCAAAGGTCAGCAATATCTGTGCCGAGTATAATGCAAATATTATTGAGGTAACTCAGTCTGTCCTGCAGGAATTATTCTGCATGATTATGCTGGTAGATATTTCAAAATTGAATGTTGAATATGCAAAGCTTTCATCCTCCCTCGATGATCTCGGAAAGCAGATGGATATTTCCGTCCATGCAATGCATGAAGATATTTTTAACTCCATGCACCGGATTTAAGGAGGGAGCAAATGTTAAACACTTATGATATTTTAGAGACGATACGGATGATTCAGGATCAGTGTCTCGACATCCGTACCATCACTATGGGGATTTCCCTTCTTGACTGCATCGATCCAGATATTGACCGTTCCTGTGAAAAGATCTATGAAAAGGTTACAGGACTTGCGCAAAATCTTGTCAAGGTTGGAAATGATATCGAAACCGAGTACGGAATTCCAATTATCAATAAACGAATTTCCGTTACACCGATTGCGATTCTGGCGGCTGCGGCCAAAGGTGATCCCGTTAAATTCGCACGCACCTTACAGCGCTGTGCCGAAACCTGCGGTGTCAATTTTATCGGCGGATATTCGGCCTTGGTTCAAAAAGGTTACAGTGCCGGCGACGAAGCGTTAATTCGTTCCATTCCGGAAGCGCTGGCCGTCACCGAAAATGTCTGTTCTTCGGTTAACATCGGTTCCACAAAGACCGGAATTAATTTAGATGCCGTTGGTTTAATGGGAAAAATTATAAAAGAAACCGCCGAACGAACTGCCGATCGCGACTGTATCGGCGCTGCCAAATTAGTAGTCTTCTGTAATGCACCTGAAGACAATCCGTTTATGGCGGGGGCATTTCACGGTGTGGGAGAACCGGATTGTATGATCAATGTCGGTGTTTCCGGTCCCGGTGTTGTCAGGGCCGCTCTTGCAAAATATCCAGACGCTGATATTACAAAGATTGCCGATATTATTAAGAAAACCGCTTTTAAAATTACAAGGATGGGACAGCTTGTCGGAGCAGTCGCTTCCGAACGACTCGGCGTTCCTTTCGGAATCGTTGATCTCTCCCTTGCGCCGACGCCGGCCGTCGGAGATTCGGTAGCACATATTTTGGAAGAAATCGGCTTGGAAAAATGTGGAACACACGGAACAACCGCTACTCTCGCCTTGTTAAATGACGCCGTAAAAAAAGGCGGTGTTATGGCCTCCAGTAAGGTCGGCGGTCTTTCCGGCGCTTTTATTCCCGTAACGGAAGATGCCGGAATGATTGAAGCGGCTCGATGTGGGGCACTTTCCATTGAAAAGCTTGAGGCAATGACTGCCGTTTGTTCAGTTGGTTTAGATATGATTGCCATTCCGGGGGACACCCCAGCTGATACCATTGCGGCTATCATCGCAGATGAAGCGGCAATCGGAATGGTTAATCATAAAACAACTGCTGTCCGGCTAATTCCGGCTATTGGTAAAAAAGAAGGGGACGAGCTGGAATTTGGCGGACTTTTGGGCTCAGGTCCGATTATGAAAATCAATCCGAATTCCCCATCCAAATTTATTGCACGTGGCGGTCAAATCCCCGCTCCCCTGCAAAGCCTTAAAAACTAAATTAGGAAATCAGGTGATTCTTCGTGGATGAAATCATTAAAGAAATCATTAACATTGACAAAGAGGCCAGCCGCAAACTTGAAGAGGCGGAACGAATGAAAGACGATGTGATCAAAAATCAGATCACAGCGGAAAACACAGAGCTTCGCCACAAAATGAGAGAGCGTGCGCAAATGCACCTTAACAGAGTACGGGAAATCGAACAGGCTCATGCCGATCAAAAAATAGCGAGTATCAATGCACAAAGGGATTCGGAGCTCGCGGCAATCAAAAAAGTGTTCGATGAAAAACATCAGGCGTGGGAGGACGATCTTTATAACCACGTTTTGGGTAGGTGATATAGATGTTTTTTACCTCGATGTCCAGTAACACTATTTCTGCAAAAGCTAAGAGTATGTATGGCAAACGTTTAACGGATACGGACTACAAAGATATGTTACGCCGTAACAGTGTTTCTGATATTGCCGCTTATTTAAAAGAAAACACTGCCTATCAAACGGCGCTTTCGCAGATTGATACTCATAATATCCATCGTGGTCAGCTTGAAAATTTGTTAATGCGCGAATTGTTTAACAAGTATACAAAGCTATGCCGGTACAACTTTACGGGAGATAACGATTTTTATAATTATCTGATTCTCCAATACGAAATCGAGCAGATTTTAAAGTGTATTCTTTCCTTAAACGCCGGTACAATGGGCGATTTCATTTTGGATCTTCCTGCTTTTTTAATTGATCATGCGTCGTTCGATCTTCTTGCTCTCGCAAAGGTTCGACAGTTTGATGACTTGATGGAAGTTCTTAAACACACTCCGTATCGCGATGTTTTAAAAGGCTTTTCACCGCGTGGTGAAGAATTTATCGATTATCTTGCCTGCGAAAAGGCATTGATAACTTACCATTATGACCATTTGCTGGAAGTAATCGAAAAAAAGTTTCACGGTCAAACAAAAAAAGATCTCGAAAAAGTTATCAAAGTTAATGTAACTCTTTCCAATCTTTTAACCATCTACCGATTAAAGCGCTATTTTAATGCGCAAAAAGATGAAATCGGAGACGCATTATTGCCCTTTGAATTTAAGCTAAATAAAATCACCTTACAAAAAATGATTGAGGCACAAACCGTTGAGGACTTTTTCGATATCTATGATCAGTGTTATTACGGTAAGAACAATAAGATTGAAGAGGACAGTTTGGGATTTGAACATCATTTAAATCAGATTATTTATATGTATAATAAAAAATTGATGCGATTTTCCACAAGTCCCCCTGCCGTACTTTACGCCTTTATTATTTTAAATGATACGGAAGTAAAAAATATTATCAAAATCGTAGAAGGCATACGTTACCAGATTCCTATTTCACAGATTCAAAGCCTTTTGATTCTTTAAAATATCTCCCCTGGTTTTAAAATATGTCTAAGGTGGTGCTCATAGTAAAATGTCAATAGAAAAAATGTCCTTGGTCAATATTGTCGGTAGCATTGACGAGATGGACCGCGCCATGACGGTTTGCTGCGAATCGGGATGTTTTCACCCTGAAAACGCATCGCAGTATATAAACGACCTGAAGGGTGGCACCATGCTGCAGGACGCCAATCCCTATACCCCACTGATTAAGCGAATTGTAGATCTTTCCTACAAAATGAATTTTAAGCTGTCTTTTGAGGACACCTCAAAACTGCGGTTAAAATCTGCTGACTTTGAAAAAAAAGTCAGCGAAATCGAGGACAGGTTAGAAGAATTGCGGGTAAAAAAAGAAGAGCTTTCGCAAAAGGTATCAGGTAACGAACAGGTACTGACTCAACTTCATCATATGAAAGGGCTTGCAGAAGAGTTTGATGATATTTTTGCCTGCAAAGAAGTGGCCTCACGATTCGGTATTCTGCCAAACGACAGCTTCGATAAATTAAGCTATTACAATGATAAGCCGTTTTTCTTCTTCACCTTTGATGTTGATGAACAATATCACTGGGGTGTTTACTTTGTTCCGGTGGTCTTAAAAGATGATATTGACGAAATCTTTCGTTCGCTTTTCTTCCAGCGAATTCGAATTCCGGATTATGCACATCAAACTCCGGATATTGCCATTGTTAATATCACAAAAATGTTGGAAGATTACCGTATCGAACTTAAAGCTGTTGAAAAAGAAATTAAGGATTTCATTGCAGATCATAAAACGATTCTTCGTCAAATTTTTACTTTAATTAAATTTGACAGTGATACGTTTGAACTGCGTAAATATGTCGTTGTAAAAACCGATAAGTTTATTTTAGCCGGATTTGTTCCAAAACGTTCCGGTCCAAAATTTCAAGAGAGATTTAACGATCTTGCAAGCTGCGATTGTGTTCTTCGTGAGGTCGACGCTGATCCGCGATTAACTCCGCCGGTCAAACTTAAAAACAACTGGTTCACCCGTCCGTTTGAAATGTTTGTCACCATGTACGGACTCCCCAGTTACGGTGACTTTGACCCAACGCCGCTCGTTGCTTATACCTATTGTTTCCTTTTCGGAATGATGTTCGGCGATCTGGGACAGGGTCTGCTCCTCTCGGTGATTGGTTTGCTGCTGTGGAAATTCAAAAAGATGATGCTCGGCCGCATTCTGGAGCGCGTTGGCATTTTCAGTGCAATATTTGGGACGATTTATGGCTCTGTATTCGGACTTGAACATTTGCTCGATCCTTTCTATGTCAATGTTTTGGGTCTTTCCGGAAAACCGGTAGAGGTTTTTAATCCGGAAACCACGAATATGCTATTGCTGCTTGCTATTGGAATCGGTGCTGTATTAATTACCGTTTCAATCATTATAAACATCATACTCGGACTGCGGAAAAAGGATTACGAGCGTTCTGTATTCGGACACAACGGAATAGCGGGGCTTGTCTTTTACGTCTCGGTTATCGGAGCAGCTGCTTTGCTGATGATCTTCAATGTCAACGTATTAAACCCGATCTTTATCATCTTGTGCATCGTACTTCCCCTGCTCCTCATCTTCTTACGCGAGCCTCTTTCAAAATGGCTTGCTAAGAAAAAGGATTTAAAACCCGAAGACGGTGTCGGCGGATTTATCATCACAAATTTCTTTGAGCTGTTCGAAAACGTTTTAAGCTATATTACAAACACCGTTTCTTTTCTCCGTGTCGGCGGCTTCGTTTTAAGCCACGCAGGTATGATGGCAGTAGTTCTCACCTTAATGGAAATGATCGGTGGTGTCGGAAGCCCGATTGTGTTTGTAATCGGTAATATCTTTGTTATGGCAATGGAAGGTTTAATCGTCGGAATTCAGGTGCTGAGACTTGAATTTTACGAAATCTTCAGCCGATTCTACGATGGAGACGGAAAAGAATTTCATCCTGTCGTTGTATCATATAAAATTGACGACTGATTCGTCGCTAATCTTTAATTGATTTTTAGGAGGAAAAACTCATGAAAGACGCTATGTTATTTTTACTGCCCCTTGCAATTGTTATTTTACTGGCAATGCCCCTTATCCCGATTTATCGTGGTGTAAAAACTGGTAAAAAGGCAAAACATGCAATTATTTTTAACCTCTGTGCATTTGCAGGTGTTTGCCTTGCTGCAATCGCGCTGCCCTTAACCGGTCTTGCTGCCGATGCAACCGCTGTTGCAGGTGATGGTGGAGCCGGTATGGGATATCTTGGCGCTGCTCTTTCCACCGGTCTTGCTTCTATCGGCGCCGGTATCGCAGTTGCCGCGGCCGTTCCTGCCGCTATCGGTCTTTACAGTGAAGATCCAAAATCCTTTGGTAAGGGTTTGATTTTCGTAGCTCTTGGTGAAGGTATCGCGCTCTATGGTATCCTGATCTCTATTTTGATCATCAATAAACTCTAAGCCAGAAATGGTTGTGGTATTATGCGCTTTTACTTAATTAGTGATAACATCGATACACAAATCGGTATGCGGCTTGCAGGAATAGAAGGCGTTGTTGTCCATGAACCGGACGAAGTTAAAGAAGCTTTGTTAAATGCTTGCGGATTAAGCGATGTCGGCATCGTATTAATGACCGAAAAGCTTGTAAAGCTCATACCGGATCTTGTGTATGATATCAAACTCAACCGAAAGTCTCCTTTGGTTGTAGAAATTCCGGATCGACACGGTACTGCACAAATCAGCGAAACCATCAACCGCTATGTGCATGAAGCTGTTGGAATTTCATTATAAAGTCCCTTCTCACGAAAGGTGGGATCCTTTTGGATCAGGAAAAATTATTAAAATTTAAACAGGCTGTTTTTTCCGACGTTGATTCCAAAATCAGCCTCATCGAAAAAGAAGCCGAAGAGCTAAAAAAAAGCTCTCTTGCTCAAACAGAGGACGAGCAGCTCAACGATGCCTACGGCTATATTCAGGGCAACGTGAGTAAAATTAAGGCTGAATATAAATTAATCATCGCAAAAGCGGATCTTGCCGCAAAACAGGAAGTTCTCCTTAAACGCGAAGATTATCGTAAAACCATGTTGGAATCGGTTCGGCAGCGACTGATGGATTTTACTAAAACTGCCGAATATAAAAGTTATCTGCTTGAAAAGTTAGAAAATGTTTTAAAAAAATACCCACTTGCTCATTCTACAATTCAGTTTAAGGAAGATGATTCCTGGTTAGAGCAGGAAATCAAAGCAAAGTTTTCTGCTGAAGACTGTATTTTTCAAGCCTCGCCTGCTATCAAAATCGGCGGCTTTACAATCCGAAACGAAGAAAGCGGTTATCTGATTGACGAGACGCTTGAATCAAAACTTCAGGAGCAAATTCCTTATTTTAACCAAAATTGCAGGATAGCGGCCGAATAAATCAAGCTGTCCCGTTATTTTGCATAAGAGGTGAATCAATTTTGGAAAATGTGATATTTTCAATCAACGGGCCTGTTGTAAAAGTAAAGAACACTAAAGCTTTTTCCCTCATGGAGATGGTTTATGTTGGCAACAAGCGGCTGATCGGTGAAGTCATTGGTATTACGGACGAAGAGACAACCATTCAGGTTTATGAAAGCACTTCCGGTCTTAAACCCGGTGAGCCTGTCGAAACCACCGGCGGCCCCATGTCCGTTACACTTGGGCCTGGAATTATTGCGAATATTTTTGACGGTATCGAACGCCCACTTCGCGATTTGCGTGATGCAACCGGAGCTTTCATCGGAGAAGGCTGCAGCGTTCCTACCCTGAATGAAACTCGGAAATATAGTGTTTCTATCAAAGTAAAATCCGGTGATTATTTAAACGGCGGTGATATTTACGCCACATGTCCGGAAACACAGGTAGTTGAACATCGCTGCATGGTGCCGCCAAAAATGTCCGGTGAAGTTGTAAAAGCCGCTCCGAACGGTGAATATACCATTCACGATGTTGTTGTAACCATTAAGGACGATTTGGGAAATCTTCATGATTTGACTCTCTGCCAGAAATGGCCGATCCGTGAACCGCGTCCTGTAAAAGCAAGAATGCCGATTACTCGGCCGCTAATCACCGGTCAGCGCGTTATTGACACAATGCTCCCGATTGCGAAAGGTGGTACCGCCGCAGTTCCGGGAGGTTTCGGAACCGGTAAGACAATGACGCAGCATCAGCTTGCAAAATGGTGTGACGCCGATATCATTGTCTACATCGGCTGTGGTGAGCGTGGTAACGAAATGACACAGGTTTTGGATGAATTCTCCGAACTGGTCGATCCGAAAACGGGCGAAAAATTAACGAACAGAACTGTTTTAATTGCGAACACATCAAATATGCCAGTTGCTGCACGTGAAGCTTCAATTTACACCGGCATCACTCTTGCGGAATACTATCGTGATATGGGTTACCACGTTGCGATTATGGCTGACTCCACTTCCCGTTGGGCAGAGGCTCTGCGTGAAATCTCCGGCCGTCTGGAAGAGATGCCGGCTGAAGAAGGTTTCCCCGCCTATCTTCCTTCTCGCCTTTCTGCTTTCTACGAACGTGCGGGTTATATGAAAAACCTGAATGATACCGAGGGTTCTGTCACCATTATCGGCGCTGTCTCACCACAGGGCGGCGACTTCTCTGAACCTGTTACTCAAAATACAAAACGTTTTGTCCGTACTTTCTGGACATTGGATAAATCTCTGGCGTATGCCAGACACTACCCGGCAATTAACTGGATCACCAGTTACAGCGAATATATTGAAGAACTTCGTGATTTTTATAACAGTATCGACCCGCGCTTTTTGGAATTGCGCCAGCGTATGCAGTCGCTTCTTAATGAAGAAGCGCAGTTAATGGAAATCGTTAAGCTAATTGGTTCTGACGTTTTACCGGATGATCAAAAGCTTGTTATCGAAATTGCCAGAGTCATTCGTGTTGGATTCTTACAGCAAAACGCTTTTCATAAGGACGACACTTATGTTCCTTTGGAAAAGCAGCTTAAGATGATGGAAGTAATCCTTCATCTCTATGATAAAGCTCACGCTTTAATTCAGAAGAACATGCCTGTTTCCACAATTATGGAGCTTGGCCTCTTCGATAAAGTTGTCAAAATGAAATATGACGTTCCAAACGATCATATGGAACTTTTTGATGAGTATTTTACAGAGATTGATGCAAAATTAGCGGAAGCCGAGAGCAAATTTAACGTAGATTAATTCCGGTTGTCCCAATACAAGGAGGCTACCTTCATGAGTATTCAATACATTGGACTGAAAGAAATTAATGGTCCTATGGTTGTTATTGACAACGTGCCGGATGTCAGCTACGACGAAATGGTCGAGTTGGTTTTGGATTCCGGCGAAACACGGCTTGGACGTGTTGTAGAAGTCGAGGGAAAACGCGCGGTTATTCAGGTTTTTGAAGGAACAACTGGTCTTTCTCTTACCAATACGCGCACCCGCTTTACCGGCAAGCCGATGGAAATTGCACTTTCCACCGAACTTTTAGGGCGTATTTTTAATGGTGCCGGCAAACCGATTGACGGTTTGGGTGAAGTTTACGCCGAAAAATACATGGATATTAACGGTAAGCCGCTTAATCCAGTGGCTCGTGTTTATCCAAGGAGTTATATCCGAACCGGTATTTCTGCAATTGACGCGCTTATGACTTTAATTCGCGGACAAAAATTACCGATTTTTTCCGGTTCCGGTATGAGTCATAATAAGCTGGCCGTTCAAATTGTTCGTCAGGCACGAATCGCAGAAGATCAGGGAAAGAAATTTGCTATTGTTTTTGCGGCTATGGGTGTTAAAAACGACGTTGCTGATTATTTTAAACGCAGTTTTGAAGAATCAGGTGTTCTTTCTCGTGTTGTTATGTTTTTAAATCTTTCAAACGACCCGATTATCGAGCGTATTCTTACTCCGCGTTGTGCTTTAACTGTCGCAGAGTACCTGGCTTTTGAAAAGAATATGCACATTCTGGTTATTATGACCGATATCACCTCTTATGCTGAGGCTCTTCGTGAGTTGAGTTCCTCTAAGGGTGAAATTCCGGGACGTAAAGGTTATCCCGGTTACCTTTATTCTGACCTTGCTTCGCTTTATGAAAGAGCAGGTATTGTCGAAGGCGCCGACGGTTCTGTAACCCAGATTCCTATCCTGACTATGCCAAATGATGATATTACCCACCCGATTCCGGACTTGACCGGTTATATTACAGAGGGGCAGATTGTTCTTGATCGTGTTTTGGAGCAAACCGGTATTTATCCGCCGATTTCGGTTCTTCCTTCTCTTTCCCGTTTGATGAAAGATGGTATTGGTGAAGGTTATACACGTGCAGATCACTCCGCCGTTTCAAATCAGTTGTTTGCCAGCTATGCCAAGGTACAGGATGCACGTGCGCTTGCCTCGGTTATCGGCGAGGATGAACTGTCACCGATTGACAAGAAATATATTGATTTCGGTAAGAAATTTGAAAAGTATTTCCTGTCGCAGGATTTTAATGAAAATCGAACCATTGAACGCACTTTAAACTTAGGTTGGGAGCTGCTTTCAATTCTCCCGAAAGAAGAATTAGACCGTGTAGATCCGGAGATGTTGGATCAATATTATGATCCTGAAAAAGCTAAAAGTTTTGAAAATTGAGGAGTGATTGTCAATGCCGGTAATTCCTACCAAAGGTAATTTGCTGAATATTAAAAAATCGCTCAATCTTGCAAAACTGGGCTATAGTCTGCTCGATCGAAAACGGAACATCCTCATTCGCGAAATGATGATGCTGATTGATGATGCAAAGGCAATTCGTGGCGAAATTGAAAATACGTATAAGGATGCATATCTTGCATTGCAAAATGCCAACATCACATTGGGTGTTTGCGAAAATGTAGCTAAAGCCGTTCCGATTGAAACCGGTGTCCGCGTTACTTATCGAAGTGTTATGGGCGTAGAAATTCCCCACGTTAGCTTGCATCCTCAGCCAATTAAAGTATATTATGGCTTTCAGGCAACCAACGCCGCACTTGATAATGCATTTGTACTCTTTCAGCGTGTTAAAAAACTGACTGCTACCCTTGCAGAAATTGAAAATAGTGTTTATCGTCTTGCTAATGCGATTAAGAAAACACAAAAACGGGCAAATGCTCTGAAAAATATTATTATTCCACGCTTTGAAGCAGACAGTAAATTTATCACAGATGCTTTGGAAGAAAAAGAACGTGAAGATTTTTCGCGGCTTAAAATCATTAAGAAAAATCGTTAAATTACAAAATGCCTCCTTGATTTTTTCAAGGAGGCATTTTTGTGTTGCACTTTTATTTCTTAATAAGATTTTGCGCCATTTTAAAATATACGTTTGGAATTAACGCTTTCATTAATCTGACATTGACATGTTTTCGGATTTTTAAAAGGCATATGCAAATAAGAGGCTTGCTATTATCATATAGCAAACCTTTTCATTATCTATCAAACATTGTCTTTTTTCACGGTTTTTATCACTATCACTTTGTTTCTTTCAGCCAAATTTCTTCGCTCTCATGACGATTTGGACGCCCCATTAACGAACTAAGTGCTTGATCAATCGGCTTATTCTCATAGAGCACTGCATAGGTCTCTTTTACGATAGGCATATCGATTTGATACTGTTTTGACAGCTCGTAAGCAATTTTAGCAGCTGTATAGCCCTCGACCGTACCGATTCGTTTTACCGCTTCAGCCGGCGGTACACCTTGCCCGATCAACACGCCGGCCCTACGATTGCGGCTGTGTTCACTAGTACAGGTAACAATCAGATCACCGATTCCAGTAAGCCCGGCAAAGGTTTCTGTATTTGCACCCATTGCAACACCAAGTCGGGCAATTTCGGTAATTCCGCGTGTCATCAACGCTGCTCTTGTATTATCGCCAAGGCCTAGACCAACACAGATACCGGCACAGATCGATATGACGTTTTTAAGAGCACCACCCAGCTCTACGCCAACAACATCGTCATTGACGTAAATGCGCAGATTGTCAGAAGACAACAGGCTCTGTACCTCTTCTGCACTTGTGCGGCTTTTGGAAGCCGCTACAACAGTAGTAATTACACCGCGTGCGATTTCTTCAGCATGAGAGGGACCGGATAAAATCACAACCGGATTCTCAGGCAAAACCTCTTCTATCACCTCGGAAAGGCGGCGGTTATCTGTGGGATTAAATCCTTTTGCCACACTCGCCACAATTGTGTCGTGCTTTAAAAAAGGACGAATTCGCTCTGCGGTTTCTCCGACAGCAAAAGAAGGAGTCGCGATTAAAACAAGAGCGCTATTTGTACAGGAATGTAAATCAGTTGTAAGGCGTATTTTTGAAGAAACAGATACACCGGGAAGCAAAGGGCGATTCTCGCCGTTATTACGAATGTCGTTTAACTGTTCTTCGAAAGGAGACCAAAGAAATACTTCATCACCCTTTTTCTGACACATTACTGCAAGTGCGGTTCCAAAACCGCCAGCTCCCAAAATTGTAAGAATCATGAGTATCATTCACCTCTAGTTTTTCTTTTTACCAAACTTATTCTCTGTCCCGTGAGCTAAGCGTACAATATTTGCGCGGTGCATAAAAATAACCAGCGCCGCAATTACGCAAGAAAAAATCGTTTCAAAAACGATATCTTTTCCATGTTGAAATAAGCGAAGAAAAAACATTGAGATTGGTACCATAATTGCTGCACAGATTGAAGCAAGCGATACCGTTTTTGATATAAGTACTACTACGATAAAAGTTGCCAATATAATTCCAAAAACAATCGGTTCCAAGGCAAGAATAGCTCCGGCAGAAGCAAGAATTCCCTTTCCTCCCCTGAACTGATAAAAAACCGGGAAAAGATGTCCTAATAAAACAAAGAAAAAGCCGACATACCCGCCAAATTTCATAACATCCGGTCCCATAAGCCACCAGCCAACCAGATATCCGATACAAACAGCGATTACGCCCTTTAAAAAGTCACCAACTAAAACAATTGCCGCCGGACCTTTACCCTGCGTCCGTAAAACATTTGTCATTCCGGCATTTCCGCTTCCATAATCACGGATATCTTCATGAGCTTTGATTTTAGTCGTTATAATGGCAAAATTAATACTGCCGATTAAATAAGCTGCAACAGCAATGATAAGAAATCCTGCAAAAAACTGCCAATTCAGTGTTAAATTTTCAAACATGATACACGCTCCTATCAGTTACTTATTTCCCCGCTCGCGAATAATAAAACGAATCGGTGTACCAACTAAACCAAAGGTTTCACGAATTTGATTTTCCAGATAGCGCTGATATGAAAAATGAAACAGTTCTTTGTCATTTACAAATGCTACAAAAGTCGGTGGTTTGGTAGTAGGTTGAGTTATATAATAAATCCTTAATCGTTTTCCTTTGTCAGAGGGCGGCTGTACCCTGGCTGTTGCATGGGCAAGAATGTCGTTGAGTACGCCGGTAGAAATTCGTATAGAATTTTGTTCGTTTACATTCCGGATCATTTCAAAAAGCTGATCAAGTCTTTGACCTGTTTTAGCAGATATAAATAGAATCGGGACATATTTCATAAACGAAAAATCATTTTCGAGCTTTTTATGCAGTTCATTCATCGTCTTATCTGTCTTTTCAACGGCATCCCATTTATTGACCGCTACAATACAGCCCTTCCCCTGTTCGTGCGCATATCCTGCAACCTTGGAATCCTGCTCGGTAAAACCTTCTGTGCCGTCAATCATGATCACACAGACATCGGCACGATCAACAGCCATATAAGCACGCAAAACGCTGTATTTTTCAATCTGATCCAATATTTTTGATTTGCGTCGAATCCCTGCGGTATCAATGAAAACATATTTTCCACGCTCATCATCAATCACAGTGTCGATTGCATCACGAGTTGTACCTGCAATATTTGATACGATTGCGCGCTCTTCGCCCGAAATTTTGTTGATCAGAGACGACTTTCCGACATTCGGCTTTCCGATTACCGCAACTTTAATATATTCTTCACCATACTCTTCACCTTGAAATGCGGTTAAATATTCATATACCTCATCCAATAAATCGCCGGTCCCATGCCCATGAGCAGCAGAAACCGCAACCGGATCACCAAGGCCAAGATTATAAAACTCATAAAATTCCGGTGGCGGCTCGCCAATAGCATCGCACTTGTTTACGCAAAGTACAATCGGTTTGCCGCTTTTTTGAAGCATATCCGCTACATCGTAATCCGTAGCAGTAACGCCTGCTTTCAACTCGGTTACTAAAATAATAACTTCGGCGCTTTGAATTGCCAGTTCTGCCTGACGGCGCATCTGCGAAAGAATAATATCGTCCGCCTTGGGTTCAATTCCGCCGGTATCAACCAACATAAACTCTTTTCCGCGCCACTCGCAATCACCGTAAATCCGGTCGCGTGTAACGCCCGGTGTGTCGTCTACAATGGACAGACGCTTACCGATTAGCTTATTAAACAGTGTGGACTTTCCGACATTGGGGCGTCCGACAACCGCAACAATCGGTTTTGCCATCCAATCACCTCAACATTTCTTTATTTATTCATCCAGTAACCGGTCGAGAAGCTCAAACCCGTCGTTTTCTACCGGAATCATTCTAATATTTAATTTCGTTTCAATTTCCCCAGGCGTTAAATCATCCAGAAAAACATCGCGCTCCACCCTAAGCATATTTGCAGGAAAAAGAACACGACAATTTTCCGCCGGAGCATTGCTTTGAAGCACAGCAAGCAGGTCAGTCCCCGTAATCAACCCGGCAACCGTTATTTTTTCACCAAAATAGCGATTTGAAACAGGAATAATTTTACAATTTAAATTATGCCATTTTTTCCTAGCTTCGTCAACTAAACTGTTTATCAAAGAATTGGCCGCAATCGATGTTATGACAATACATTCCCGGAAAATCGAATCGCCCTCTCTACGATCTACTGCGTCTAAAAACTCCTGGCGCAGTAATGCGCTCATTCCTACACCGTTTTCCAATTGAGTAAGCTCACCGTAATACGGCAGTTCGGGAATCGGACGTTTGGCCATCAAGAAGAACTCATCAGATGGATACACCATCCGTTCGCCATATTCTTCCAAAAAGCGCTCTGAAAAACGTTCAATTGTATCAATAACCGCACCTGCCGTTTCTTGATTAAAAGGCTGCAGATCTTCAAGTCCATCCCGGAATTTTGTTAGCCCAACCGGAACACATGCAATACTTTGTATCTGCGGAAAAAGCTGAGATAAATCCCGTAAGGAACGCTCCAGTTCTTCTCCATCGTTCCAGCCCGGGCAAAGAACCAACTGCGCATTCATAAAAATTCCGGCAGCCGCAAGTTTCGGCAAATAAGCCAATACAGCTCCAGCATTTGGATTCTTCATCATTTTCACACGAAGGGCGGGATTGGTCGTATGGACAGAGATATTAACCGGGGAAATACGCATTTTAATAATTCGATCAATATGCTCTTCATCCAGATTTGTTAAAGTAATATAGTTTCCAAAAAGGAAAGATAAACGTTCATCATCATCTTTAAAATATAAGCTCTTTCGCATTCCTTTTGGAAGTTGATCAATAAAACAGAAAATACATTTATTCTTACATCCGGTTTGCTTCGACATCAGGTAAGTCTCAAATTCCAGCCCCAGATCCTCATCTTCGTCCTTACGGATTCTATATATCTTTTTGGTTCCATCAGGAAGTAAAACAGTAAGCTTGAATTTCTCCTCCATCGAATAAAAACGATAGTCGAGAACATCTTCAATCGGATGCCTTCCAATTGACAAAAGCATTGACTCCGCCCTGATTCCAGCCTTATCTGCCGGAGAACCAGCTGTAACCCCTATAATCAGTACGCTCATTCCCATCCTCCTTTCCAGCAATGCAACCGTCATACTTTAATATAACTTATATAATTCCATTGATAATATTTTACGATTAGCAAAAAAGAGAAGGGCCGCCCCTTCTCTTTCCAAACCAAAATCCTCGGCCTCTGTGTTGGCGTCAAGTCACAGCAAAAAAGCCTGCTTCAAAACAAAGCAGACTTTAAAGTCGATTACGCTTCTTTTTTGATGACTTCTACGCCCTTATAATAGCCGCAGTTCGGGCAAACTCTATGAGGAACTTTCAGTTCGCCACACTGCGTGCATTTTGAAAATGCCGGAGCGTCAAGTTTCCAAACGTTGGAACGTCTTTTATCGCGTCTTGCTTTCGAGACTTTTCTCTTTGGTACCGCCACAATCAGCACCTCCTTAAAACATAAATTATGTCAGCAACTGTTTAAGCACATCAAACCTTGGATCGCCTTTCGGTTCTGTACAGCCACAGTCACCTTGATTTAAATCTTTCCCGCATTTGGGACAAAGGCCCTTACAATCCTCCGAACAAAGTATTTTCGACGGCATGGATAACACAACATCAGAAACAACAAGCTCGTCCAGATTTAAGAGCATATCTTCGACAAGAATAAAATTCTCATCGTTCGATTCAAGCTGATTTACCAGAACATATTCAAAACGCTCTGAAAACTCTCGCTCAAATTCCTTTAAGCAACGATCGCAGGCAAGCTTCATTGTAAACTTGACAGAATAGTCGAGTGTCACTATTCCCGCCACATTTTTTAACAAACCACGAATCGCTACCGGCGTAATAAAAGGTTTGTCGTTAAACAATTCATACTTATGCAGATCCAAATCATACTCAATCGGAACCCGCTCATCAACAACCTCAAAAAGCTGTCTGAGATCAATTATCATAACGCCACCTCGTAATACCACTGAATTATTATATCGTTTGTAAGGAAAAAAGTCAAGGGTTTTACGGAAAAAATCCCTTTTTATTGCGATCTTTCCCCGATGTAAAAACAAGCCGCCGGACAAATCCGGCGGCCTGCAAACATCTTATGGTTTATAGATATTTTTTCACCGAATCCGGCAATTCAGACTCATCTGCAGAAATCGTAAAGATCAGCTTTGTGTTTGCCGCTTCTGCAATCGGATTGATTTTGTCAAAGAACTTGCCAAGATCCTCCAAATTCTGTCCGCAGATTTTCAAAATAGAGTCCACATAAATCTCAGTGATGTCATAGTTTCCGGAAAGGAGTCCTGCTACATAACCATAAAACGCATCAAAACCGGAAATACCATAAGCATCGGCTTCTAACAATCTTACACTGTGATCAAGATTGTATGTGAGTTGAGGTTTTTTTTCTACGCAGACAATATTACCGTTGGTTGTTTTCGCAGCATTATTCACCATTTCAACCAGGATTTTAGTTTTGCCGCTTCCTTTTTTGCCTACAATTAATTTGATCATGTATAACATTCCTTTCCTCTGTGCCATTGCGGCACAAAAATACAAATTTTAAGGCTGATCGATTATTTCAGCTTCTCTTCCAGCGCCGCTTTCTGCTCTTCGTAGCCTGGTTTTCCAAGCAGCGCAAACATATTTTTCTTATAACTCTCTACCCCCGGTTGATCGAAAGGATTTACTCCAAGAAGATAACCGGAAATAGCACAGGCTTTTTCAAAGAAATAAACCAGATAACCAAACTCATATTCATTCAGTTCAGGCAATTCCAAAACGATATTTGGCACGCCGCCTTCTGTATGAGCGATAACCGTCCCCTCAAAGGCTTTACGGTTAACAACCGACATATTCTGGTTTGATAAAAAATTAAGCCCATCGAAATTATTCGGATCGTTTTCAATGAAAAGATCCTGCTTTGGTTTATCAACAGTCACAACTGTTTCAAACATCAACCGGGAGCCGTCCTGAATAAACTGCCCCATTGAATGCAGGTCAGTAGAAAACGTAACGGCAGAAGGATACAATCCCTTCTGATCCTTACCTTCGCTTTCACCAAAGAGTTGTTTAAACCACTCGGCCATCATAACAAAATTGGGCTCGTAGCTAACCAAAAGCTCAATAGCCTTTCCTTTACGATAAAGGATGTTTCTGGCAGCGGCATAGCGATAACATTCGTTTTTCATAAGATCGGCGTCAGCAAATGCATCCATCGCATCAGCGGCACCTTTCATCATGCTATCAATATCGCATCCTGCTACAGCAATCGGCAGCAAACCGACGGCCGTAAGAACAGAATACCGTCCGCCTACATCGTCAGGAATAACAAAAGTTTCGTATCCTTCAGAATCTGCAAGCTCTTTCAACGTACCACGTGCTTTATCGGTTGTACAATAAATACGACCCTTCGCTCCATCTTTCCCGTACTTCTTTTCCATCAATTCGCGGAAAACACGGAAAGCCAAAGCGGGCTCAGTCGTCGTACCGGATTTTGAAATAACATTTAAAGAAATATCTTTTCCGTCACAAATCGAAAGAATTTCATTTAAATACGTCGGGCTGATATTGTTACCGGCAAAATAGATTTCCGGCGTATTCTTTTTCAAATTATTATACAAAGGAGATTTCAAACATTCGATTGCAGCACGCGCTCCAAGATAGGAACCGCCTATCCCGATTACGATTAAAACATCACTGTCCGACTGAATTTTGGCCGCTGCTTTCTTTATCCGCGCAAATTCTTCGCGATCATAATTTTTCGGCAATTCCAGCCATCCCAAAAAATCGTTTCCCGGGCCGGTTTTACTGTGCAAAAGCGTATGTGCCGTCTCAACCTGTGGCGCCATTGCAGCAAACTCGTGTTCCGAAACAAAACCGCGGAGATGCTTTTCACTAACATGAACTGACATAGCTTTACCTCCAAAAGTTTTACAACTTCTCAGCTGTTATTACAGGTTTATTTTACTATATTATGGGCTAAAATTCAAGGCGATTTTGTTAATTTTGCAAATTATCCCACATTTTTGCATTTTGGCCAAAAAATTTTAATAAAACAATCAATCAGCAAAGAATTCGACGCAATATGATCATAAAAGCATTCCAAAAATTCATTGTTTCAACTTCTTCGCCTGAAAGAACTGCTCTTTCATCCAAAACTTTCCCATCCAAGAGAATTTTAACGATTCCGAGCTGTTGTCCTGCATGAACCGGAGCCTCTATCTCTTCGGCAATCTCTGCTTCTACCGTAATTTCCTTTGACTTACCAACTGGAATTAAAACAGCGGTACTACCCGACAACTGCGGCAAAGTTTCGCTTTTTACCCCGCCGTTTATCTTTACCGACTTAATCAAATCAGGATCGACTTCAGGTTCAACAACAGCAAAATTGTCAAATCCATAGTTCAAAAGTGTTTTTGCATCTTCAAAGCTGTCTTCTGTTTTTTGAACGCCCATCGCGACCGCGATAAACGTCTTTCCCCCCTTTGCTGCACTAGCGCTGATGCAATTGCCCGATGCTTCGCTTACACCGGTTTTTAGCCCAGTACAGCCATTATAAAAACGTACCAATCGATTGGTATTTACAAGCTGAGTATCGCCGTTTCTGAGATCATGCATCCAAATCGTCGCATATTCAGACGCCTTTTCATGACAAAGCAATTCGCGAGAAAGAAGAGCCATATCATAAGCACTGGTCTGTGACTGCGGATTGAGCCCCGACGCATCCAAAAAGTTTGTCTCAATCATTCCAATCTGTTTGGCCTTACGATTCATCATAGCAACAAACGCCTCTTCACTTCCGGAAACATGTTCTGCTAAGGTAACCGCCGCATCATTGCCCGAACCGATCAAAATGGAAATCAGTAAATTTTCGACAGACATTTCTTCACCCGGCATCAGCCAGATTTCAACACCTCCTGTATTGCAGGCGTTTTCCGAAGCGGTTGCCATTTCATCTAGTTTTACCGTTCCGGACTCAACAGCTTCTAAAACAAGTAAGGCCGTCATCATCTTAGCAAGAGATGCGGGTGGCATCAGTTTATGTAAGTCTTTCTGCGCGGCAATTCCACCGGTTGTCTGTTCTATTACAATAAAAGAAGGCGCTGTAACCGTTTCCGGCACAGGCGGATACCCTTCTTCAACTGTTTCGGCCACGGTTGTCTGAATCGATCCATCCGATGCCCCTGCTGTCGGGGCGAGGATTATAACCAGAACGATTGCGCAAATGAGCGAAAGCCATCTTTTACTTTTCATTTTGGCACCTCTTTCAGTCTGTTTCTTCGGTGCTATATTTATTCAAACCCAGATAATAAAAGACCGATATCATCATAAAAAGCATTACTGCCTTATCAACACTCAGCCGATAAAGTTAATAATGATTTTTATAAACCGCAACCGAAACCATTCTTTTACTTTAACGCAGATAAAGTTTTTCAAATTTTCAATATCATTCCTATTATCACCGAAACAATAATTAATCTGCAAATTTCCAAGACAGATAAATTTATTCTCGCAATCACAAGGAAGGCCACATTTCAACTGTATTAAGAATCTCCTAAATCCCCCCGTAATGCTTCGAACTTGTGTTTAATAGTAAAACCTTTATTTCCGCCCTTCTCATATAAAAGCTTATTACTATTCACCGATCATTTCAATCAGAGAAACACTATGTGCTGGAAGCTGCAATTTTAAATTGAGGTTATCCGCAAATTGCAGATGTTCCTCCGCAATACATTCAAGTACTGCACATTTTTTCATAGAATCGTATTCTTCGGCGGTGGGATACCACGGTTTTCCCAGCTTAATCCACTGCGAATACGCATTAGAATGTATCCTGTCAATACGATATTGTTTAATCTTTGCCGATTTATGGTTATATCCCGAAAGGGTTAACGATACATCCATGGCTCCCGAAAAATACTGGTCATCGTGATGCGAATAGAGCAAAACCTGAACCGACCCGTCTTTTCTCTTTACAGCAAACCCGGACACCTCAATTCTATCAACATCTGCGGCATGTCCGGTTGCTCTTGTGGTATCAAGCGAAAATGCACCCTCGCTTGTCAATTCAATCGTTTCTCCATCGAGTCTGGAAAGCAGACGAAATGCATTAAAAACCGCTTTGTCAATTCCCTGCGTTGAAAATGTTCTTGTCCCTTCAAAGCAACGCTCGCCCGGAAAAAGAAACGCCCATGCCAAAGGGCGAATTTTCATCTTATATTCATTTGCCAACATTAAAATTTTATGATACGCAGAAACGACATAACTCGCGTAATACTCGGTATTTCGGAAATTCATATTGATATTATCAAACACACCGCCGGCCGCCCAGCCATCCGGATCGGCTTCTGATAAAACGACCTCGCGATCTTCGAACCCGAATTTTTTTATGGAATCCAATCCGTTTCTAACCTGGTTTATTAAACTCATTACAGACGGGCTTTCCGGCTTGGGATTCATATCAAACATAAATCCGCCGCCCTTTACATGAAAGGTAATATAATCTAAGCGGGTTCCTTTTTCGGCGTTAAAATAATTTTTCCCCATTTTTGCAGTGGCCTAAAAAGTATTCAAAGTAGTCTCTTTGATTTCCGCCGTCAAGAATTCCCGTAGTCGCCGGTCCCGCAAGTCTTCCTTCCGGTAAAACGTCATGAAATGCAGCCTCTGTATAATCAAACAGCTTGCAATACTCTTCTCTGCTGCCCTTCCAATAGTTGATATCAGGTTCATTCCAAAGCTCATAATACCAGGTTCTGACCTCGTCTTTTCCGTATTTTAAAACCAAATGCTCCATCAGATTGCGAATCAGTGCATACCACTTTTGATAATCTTTTGGCGGACAGGACCAACCCGATTCCTTATATTGGCCATATCGGCTCCACTCATATTCAATCGGAGGCAAAAAGCTTGAATCGACAAGATCCATTGGCATAAAACCAAGCTCAACAAAAGGCTTATTGCCCGTTTTTAAAATCGAATCAATAATTTTGTCATATATTTCAAAGTTGTAAACTGGATTTCCATCCTCGTCCTCACTGTAAAGGTTGGTGGAACCATACTTATAGCTGCCGTGGCAATTCCCGGTACAGAAGGTGAAATGTGTTCGTACATAATAAGGTGCATCGGGCAAATTTCCAAATTTTCGAAGCTGTTCCTCGCCCTCTGGAATATAGGTATAATTACACTCATCATATCCGATATAACGCCAAATGTGTTCCAGATTCTCACAGGTTTTCTCTGCATTTACTCGAATTTGTACCCTACTGTCCACTTTTCTACCCCTAACTATAGAAATTGAGTTTTTTTATTTTACAAACACTTTATAAAACTTATACAAAAGCACTCAGCGTTTGCTGAGTGCTTTAAAAATTTTAATATTGATCGTACCAATGAACCATCGGAAGTCCCTGAACCGGAACCTTAAAGGACGGAATATTGGTTGCGCGAAGCGAACCGACATAAACAGTATCACGATTCGGGCCGCCGAAACAAACGCTTGCAATCCAAGGAGCAATACCCTGACCGGTAGCAAAAAGAATCTCATTTGTAACGCGACTCTCATAAAAAGCATCATCCAGTGCCTTTACTTTAGCCGGATCCCCGCCGTCATAAAGGATCTTATAATCGCCGTCCGGATCAATAACCCAAATTTTATCCGAATAAACCATTGTGCCCCAAAGGTTACCATACGCATCAAATGCAATACCATCCGGAAAAGCACCGGTACCCATCTGATTCGGGCTGTAGGTTTCACGATTATGAAGATCACCGTTTTCATCCACTCTCCAGCGAAGAATATGACCCCCGTTTACACCGGTGGTCTCTACCGCATAAAGATATTCCTCTTTTGCGTCGAAACGAACTTCGTTGGTAAAATGAAGATGATCCGCAACAATATGTGCGCCGCGATGATCATACCGAATGATATAGCCATCGTCCAAATCCGGAACAAGAGCCGGAAGCCAGCTTTTGAGCTTTGTTGTAACTGTGATCCAAATTCGATCTTTCGAATCGCGCAATACAAAGTTAACCTTACCGATCGGACTGCCGTCAACCGTGTCAAAAAGGACTTTTGTATCACCGGTACGACGATCCATCAGTTCCAGACAATCGGTACCAAAATTAGAAATCAGGATGTCGCCATTACGTGCAAACGCCAACCCGTTTGGAAGAGTTCCCTCAAAAAAACGATTTACATCGCCTTTATTAATATCCCCCTCATCCGTGCGTTTCTGTGTGATGATATCCTGTTTGCCGTCCGGATGAATATGCATTACGCCGCCGCGGGCATCAGCCGCCCAAAGGCCGCCGTCTCGCTCGGCAAGGATACATTCCGGCCGCTGAAGGCCTTCACCTACATATGTAATTTCTTCCGGATTAATTTCAAATCCGTAAAGAGGATTGCTGGTTTTCATTTGAAAATACCTCCAATATAGTTTTTTAGATTGTGATCCGTTTTTGCCGGATCAAAGTGTTATGACTGCCTGAATCAAGAGCGTAATTTCTGATCAGCTTTAATCAAGATAATTATATGACGGACCAAAGAGGTTGTCAAGAAAGACTTACCGCTTTAATTGACAAATCAATCCAATAATTTTTAGTGGATTTGCTATCCATTTTACTTTGACTTGCAGCATTCAGATATTACTCTTTATTTAGAAAGCATAAAAAATCCCGCACGAAGTTTCGTGCGGGATTTATAGTGACAGAACTTATTTCTGATCGTTCCAAGAGTACATTTTGCGCAGTTCTTTACCGACTTTTTCAAGCTCGTGCTCTGCTTTAATTCTTCTGGTCGCATTGAAGTGAGCACGACCGTTTTTATTCTCAGCAATCCATTTTGTAGCAAAAGTACCATCCTGAATTTCAGAAAGGACCTTTTTCATTTCTTTCTTGGTCTCATCAGTAATAATCCGCTTTCCGATCTCATAATCGCCGAATTCAGCGGTATCGGAAATAGAATAACGCATTTCGGAGAAACCACCGTGATAAATCAGGTCAACGATCAGTTTCATCTCGTGAATACACTCAAAATAAGCGTTTCTCGGATCATAGCCGGCCTCTACCAAGGTTTCAAAACCGGCCTGCATCAAAGCTGTTACACCACCGCAGAGAACAGCCTGTTCACCGAACAGATCAGTTTCGGTCTCAACGCGGAATGTAGTCTCCAAAACAGCTGCTCTTGCACCGCCAATTCCGGCAGCATAAGCAAGTGCCATATCGGTCGCACGTCCGGAAGCATCCTGATGAACAGCATAGAGACAAGGAACACCTTTTCCGGCGAGATACTCACTGCGAACCGTATGACCCGGTCCTTTCGGTGCAATCATAACAACATCAACATCTGCCGGCGGAACAATCTGCTGAAAATGAATATTAAATCCATGGGCAAATGCAAGTGTTTTACCGGCGGTCAAATATGGGGCGATGCTCTTTTTATACAAATCTGCCTGACGCTCGTCCGGAACAAGAATCATAATAAAGTCAGCCGCTTTAGCAGCTTCTTCTGTTGTCATAACTTTAAGTCCGGCATCCTCTGCCTTTTTCCAGGATTTGCTTCCCTCATAGAGGCCAACGACAACATCAACGCCGCTCTCATGCAGGTTCAGCGCATGTGCATGTCCTTGGCTTCCGTAACCGATAACCGCAACAGTCTTACCGTCTAACAAGCTGAGGTTACAATCACTCTCATAGAAAATTTTTGCCATTTTATATTCCTCCTTAAAATAAGCATCACTTCTATTTTTGAACCGTAATCGATTCTCCGCCCCGCTGCAGGGCAATTGTGCCGGTACGCACAACCTCTTTTATTCCGTAAGGAGTGAGCAGATCCAGCATTGTCTGAAGCCGCTCGGCCGTATCGGCAATCTCAACTGTCATAGTTGAGGTGGTAATATCAGAAATTTTTGCACCCATAATTTTGGCAATATCCATGACATCGCCTCTCGCGTCGGATTTTGCCGTAACTTTAATTAACATCAGTTCACGACTGATAATCTCATCCTGCGGAAGAGTGCGTAACTTAATAACATCAATAAGTTTATTCAGCTGTTTTTCTACCTGTTCCAACATATAATCGTCGCCGTCTACTACAATTGTAATACGAGAAACCGAACTATCGTCCGTTACTCCGACCGCAAGGCTGTCAATATTAAAACCACGGCGGGAAAAAAGTCCTGAAACACGCGAAAGAACGCCCGCGTGATTTTCGACCAGAATAGATACTGTCTGTTTCATATTTCTTCTCCTACTGAATGAAAAATCGTAATATTACAACGAAGACTCTTCCGGATCCACCATACATTCCAGCAAAAAAGGACCGGATTTATGCAACAGCTGCTCTAATGCCCCGTCTACTTCTTCGGGGCGGCTGATTGAAAGGGATGGGATTCCATATGCGCTCGCCAGCTTACCAAAATCGGGACTGCCATCCAGAAAAACCGCCGTGTAATGTCCGGCATAATTATTTTTCTGCAGTTCTCTTACCATACCAAGTCGGTTATTCTTCATCACCACGATTTTAATATCCAGTTTTTCCTGACAGATCGTAGCAAGCTCCATCATTTCCATCTGAAATGAGCCGTCGCCGCAAGTGACAATAACCGGTTGACTTGGAGACGCAAACTTGGCGCCGACAGCAGCCGGAACCGAATATCCCATCGTTCCCATTCCGCCGGACGTAAGAAAACGTCCATCACGGAGAATACAGTTAGCCGCCGACCAGATTTGGTTTTGTCCCACGTCGGCGACAAAAATCGTATCTGCATCTGCGCGTTTTGATAAAACATGGATAAACTCTTTTGGGTTAATCATCTCGGAAGACTTTTGATAAACTACCGGCAGACGATATTCCTCAAGCTCAGCAAGCCAAGCGCTGTGATCCATCGGTTCAATTTTTTCCATGACCTGACCCAACACCGTTCTGGCATCGCCCACAATTGGAATTTGGACATCAACGTTTTTTCCGATTTCCGCCGGATCGACATCGATATGAATAATCTTCGTCCGTTTTTCCAGAACACCCGGAGTTGTAACCGCGCGATCTCCCACTCGAGCGCCGATTAAAATTAAAAGATCCGCCTGATGAACCGCCATATTGGCAGAACGCTGTCCATGCATTCCGAGCATTCCGAAATTGAGCGGATGCTCCGTTTTAATAGCGCCAAGTCCCATCATGGTTGTAACGACCGGAAGCTGACACCGCTCTGCAAAATCACGCAGTTCATACTGTGCCTGACAGGAAAAGATACCACCGCCCGCACAGATCAAAGGCCTTTGCGCTGATTTAAGAGCAGTAATCATTCGCTTAACCTGACCTTGATGGCCGGACAAAGTCGGCTTATAGCCGCGTATATCCACTTCAAACGAATAGTCAAATTTAATTTTCACTCGCTGTACATCAACGGGAATATCAATTAACACGGGGCCCGGCCGACCGGTAGAAGCAATATAAAACGCCTCTTTCATCACTCTGGCAATCTGATCCGGTTCCTTTACAAGATAGCTGTGCTTTACAAAGGGCTCTACTGCTCCGGTGGTATCAGCCTCTTGAAAAACATCCCGGCCAAGCAATTGCGTTGAGACCTGTCCGGTAATAATCACCATAGGAATGGAATCGGCATAAGCTGTTGCGATTCCGGTAATCAGATTAAGCGCACCGGGGCCGGAGGTTGCAATACAAACGCCCGGATTTCCAGAAATACGTGCAAACCCGCTTGCCGCATGGGCAGCATTCTGTTCTTCGCGCACCAGCACATGATGAATGGAAGAAGCGGACAAAGCGTCATACACCGGGCAAATTGCAGCACCGGGATATCCAAATACGACCGGTACGCCCTCCGCTTCCAGGCAGCGTACCACTGCTTGTGCAACTGTGATCATACCGATCCCTTCTTTCGTTAGTATAGTCTTTATCACTGTATTTTCGTATTATTATAGCTTTTACTCAACAAAATCGTCAAGGTGCTAATTATACAATTTTTTTGCTCTATTTACCCGTTCTTTCGATACCTAATTGCTTTTTCAAAGCAAACACTGTAAAATGTAAGTGTTTTAATCTTTTTAAAATCCGACAATGATAGTAAAGAAATGGAGCGTTTGTTTTGGATTTTTTACCGCGTTTAAAATATGAAATTTCGTCTTTAGCCGTATATCGTTCACTTCGTGAAAAACCGGTTATTCTCTCACTTTTTAAATTTTCTGATCTTTTGGGAAGCGCTTCGGATGAGGATCGGCTTGAGCAGATGATTCATCACTATACCGCTATTTGTACCGAGCTTTTTGAATCAGGATTTCGGGGCAGCTTATACGATTACATGTATGACGCCGTGTTATACGACAATAATATTTTTACTTCAGAAAGCGCCAACGGGCGGCATCACGATCTTCCGGAACAGGTAAATCGTGCCTGCTGTCAGGATCTTGATTTTCTTTATTGTCTGGCAAAACTGCCTTCATCTGCTTTAAAAGGAGCAATTTCCGCTCTTTTCCCCGATTGCACCGATTTAATCAATCGACTTCCCGATTATAACAATAAGCCTGTATTGTTTAAAGACATTGGGAACTGGAAAAATCTGACCGAAGATTTTGCAAGCTTTAATAAAGAAAACGGTGTATCAATTTTTGCAAAATACTATGCTTTTCATTATTCCGGTAATTACGGATTGGAACCGGTAAAGAATTTCGATAGTATCCGCCTTTCGGATCTCAAGCATTACGAAACGCAGCGTCAAAAAATTATAGACAACACTCGCGGCTTTTTGGAAGGCAAAACGTTTAATAATGTTTTACTTTATGGCGATCGCGGCACCGGAAAATCCTCTACTGTTAAAGCACTGTTAAACGAATATAAAACAAGTGGGCTGCGAATGGTTGAAATTCCCAAGCAAGAGCTCACTAACCTTGATAAGGTGATTCATCTGATTGAAGATATTCCTTTGAAATTTATCCTGTTTATCGACGATCTCGCCTTTGATGAAAATGATCCAAGCTTTGGCATTCTTAAAGCACTGCTCGAGGGTTCTCTTGTCCGGCGCCCCGATAACATTGCAGTTTATGCCACCACAAATCGTCGGCATTTAATCAAAGAAACTTTTTCCGGCCGTGAAGGAGACGAGGTCCATCGAACAGATACTATCGATGAAGCGCTTTCCCTGTCCGATCGTTTTGGCCTCTATATCACTTTTACCCTGCCCGATAAAAACAAGTTTTTGGATATTGTAAAACTCCTGGCAGATGACCGCGGGATCGTAATCGACGAAGAGACTCTCTTCCGCGGAGCCGAACAATTTGCCATGCGCAAAAGCGGCCGTTCTCCGCGGCTCGCACGACAATATATCGATTACATTCAGGCAAGGCAGTCGATGAATCTACCGCTTTTTTAAAGGAGGAAAGGGCATATGAAATTCAGCCGTATCACAGCTGTCGTTTTTTCCTTAATTCTCCTTTTTTTGCTGCCTTCCTGCCAGTCATCTAACGAATCAAAAAATGATATATACAAACCCGTAACCGTTTTCGGCGTAACATTTACAAGTGCTCCAACCGCTGTGGTTTCTCTTTCGCCTTATACAACCGAAATGATGCTTCAACTGGGATTGAGCGATCAGCTTTCCGCTTGCACAGACGATTGCGTTTTACCCAAAGACAGTAAAATCGTATCGGTCGGAGACGGTTCAGAGCCGAATTTTGATACAGTTTTAGCCGTAAAACCCGACCTCCTTCTTTCACAGCGTTCTCTTTCCAAGGCTGATCTGGATCGGCTTAATCAAGCGGGAATCAAAGCACTGATTATACCGCCTGCCGAAGATTTGAGGGAACTTGAAAGCTATTATTCAGCGTTGGCCGCCGTTTTTTACGGGGAAGAAAAAGGAATCGGAAAGGCTGAAAGCACAATTAACCCGCTTGTCCGTGCCGCTAATGTTTTACGGGATGAGTTAAAAAACGAACGCAAAAACGTTACATTTATTTACTATTTGACGCTTGGAAAATCCGCTGCAACTGCCGATACTTTTGCCGGAGATCTTCTCTCCTGTTTAGGAGAGAACAAAGCGGAAGGTAAAGACGGGCATATTGACTTTGCCAAAGCGAAAGAAAGTAATCCGACCTACCTTTTTGTCTCAAAGCCTTATGCGTTGGAAAATTTACAATCAAGCCCGGACTGGAATACATTTTCGTCCGTTGCAAATAGAAAGGTTTTAAGTTTTGATTCTTCTCTATTTGAGCGCCGAAGTCCAGATCTTGCCGAATTTTTAATAGAAACAGCCAAAACAATATATCCGGATAAAGCGGATGAAATAGATCAGGCATATAAAGCAGCTGTAACGGAATATCCGACCGACAGCGATGAAAGTTCAAGTGCTTCCCCATCAGCCGAGCAGTCACAATCTGTTTCTTGACCCTCCTCTGACTGATTCTAAATTTAAAATATCAAAAGCGGCTCTGCTCAAAGGCTGAGTCGCTTTTTGACGTTTTCATTAACTAAATCAACGGCAACACTTTTAAATTAAGCCACGACACCGCTTTATCAGACAGAATACTCATCTTTAAAATAGGAATCGAAAAAATGCCAGCCCAATCAGTACAGCTCCCCCAAGCCAGGAGAGCTCCAGTCTAAAACACCGCGCAATTCCTTTTCCAAGCAGCCAACCAAACAATACTGCGATTAGATTTGCCGCAAATGCGGCAAATCCCAATTCCACCGGATTCATTCCTCCAAGCCCGCAGCTAATGCCTGCTGCAAATGAATCAATAGAGAGTGCTACCGCCAGATAGAACGCTTCTTTCACACTAAGCGCGGAATCAGGCCTATTTTTATTCGTTGTGCTCCATAAGCAACACTTGCGGTAAACGCATCCAGACACAAAACGACGACAAACAGAATCACTTCCGTCAACGGCTTCTCCACCTTTATTATGCTTTCTCTAACAATATATGAGCGCCGCATTGTTTGTGACAATCAAACATTTCAGCTGTTATTGAAGCGAACAGACAGGCTTGGTGGTTTGTTCCAATTCAAAAAATAATTTGTGGGTGCTATTTAGTCATATTGATCTCTTGCGCAAAATGCAAAATTAAAGTAAAATGGAATTATCATTTGATTGCCATTTTTGATCGTAATTTACAGGGAGATCCTATGAAACAAATGTGTTCTTTGCCGATAATGCCGGGGTTTGTCATTCAAATTGGGTACACGTGCAGGTTAAACGCGTCTGTCACTGGGTCTTCATACGGCAGAGAAAATAAAAACTATGGATCAGTGTGTCTTCAGGCTACGGGTGTATTCCGCAGCCTGATTTTATTTTTGTGAAAAATAGGGGAAGAAAAATGTCTGTCAACAAAAAAGTAGCAGTCATCATGGGAAGTGACAGTGACTTTCCGGTTGTAAAAAACGCAATTAAAAGTTTAAAAGCGTTTGATATTCCGGTAGAACTTCACGTTATGTCTGCCCATCGTACACCGGGGGCTGCCTGCAGCTTTGCAAAAAGTGCCCGCGAAAACGGCTTTGGAGTCATTATTGCAGCTGCCGGAAAAGCGGCCCATCTCGCCGGCGTTCTGGCAGCTCACACAACGTTGCCGGTTATCGGTATCCCGATAAAATCCTCTACGCTCGATGGTCTTGACGCCCTCTTGGCGACCGTACAAATGCCTAAAGGAATTCCGGTTGCCACTGTTGCCATAGACGGCGCTGACAATGCTGCTTATCTCGCTATCCAGATTTTAGCCGTTTCCGATACAGAGCTTGCGGAAAAATTAAGCAGCATGAAAACCAATATGGAAAACGAAGTTCTTGAAAAAGATAAAAAAATTCAAACGGAGGTAGAAAAAATATGAAGTACGAAAAGGTAAATCTGCTCTATGAGGGCAAGGCGAAAAAAGTTTACACCACCAACGATCCTGAGGTTTTAATTGTAGACTATAAAGATGATGCCACTGCCGGAAACGGCGCAAAAAAAGGAACCATTCACGACAAGGGCATTATCAATAATAAAATGTCAAACTTCATGATGAAGAAAATCAACGAGGTTTACGGTGTTCCTACCCATTTAATCGAAGAAATCTCCGATCGCGAAACCGTTGTAAAAAAATGTTCCATCGTTCCGCTTGAAGTAATTGTCCGCAACATTGCGGCCGGTTCCTTTTCAAAGCGCTATGGCGTTGAAGAAGGAAAAAGAGCTCGCCTGCCCTGTTTTGGAATTTTGCTATAAAGATGACGCCTTGGGCGATCCGATGGTAAATGAGTATCACATTCTCGCTATGGAATGGGCAACCCGCAAAGAACTTGATACCATTGCGGACTATACATTTAAGGTAAACCGTTTTTTAAAGGATTATATGCTTAAAAACTGCAACATCATTGTTGTAGATTTCAAAATCGAATTCGGCCGTCTTTCAGACGGAACCATTGTTTTTAGCGGATGAGATTTCACCCGACACCTGTCGCTTCTGGGATGCCGATACCCGCGAAA